>Ga0111538_10000026_pt1 | contig 207979 bp, 218 predicted proteins | sample SoiMethybrSBSTD1_FD_79669 | JGI IMG/M metagenome (GOLD analysis project Ga0111538, IMG submission 79669) | Bulk soil microbial communities from a Populus tree surrounding site in Tennessee, USA - Soil MetaG P. TD hybrid SBSTD1 (version 2)... | ecosystem: Environmental > Terrestrial > Soil >... | reverse complement strand
TCAAAGCAGTATTGGATGCTACGCGCACGATCGTCGGCATAGAGATGGTCAGCCCAGAAGTCTGTTTCATACCATCGGTCGACAGGGTATCCGAGCAACTTCACCGCCTGTTGGCCGACATGGGTAAATTGCCATGTCCGCGCATTCGCTTCCCACGGAACGACTCCTGTCGCTTCCAACAGCCGATGGAGTGCGTCCTGGCTGGCCTCAGACGTCGCTTCAGCGCGCGTCGGAAACTCGTGTCCGTCCTGAAACATCACGTCCTCACGACTCAAAAGAGGATTACATGCTAACCCGACCACTAGCTTGAAAACCATTGGCACCTTACCTTAGTTGTGTGACCGACCCGAATGGTTCAGCCTTCGGCCGATGTATGAATAGTCCGACGATCGGGGTTTAGGGAAGCAGTTGCAATCTTACTACTCATCACGACGCACGACTAGTACAGGAGCGGCATGGTGACATCATCCGCGTTGTACCCTGGCGTTCGCATCTCACTTTGCACTATCCCAATGAAGAAGGATTCATCAATTGGGTGATTTCTGAAGGCACCACGTCAACGAAAAAGAAGTTTCAGTGTCACTGGCTTCAAGAATTGACATGGAATGGTTGTGGGTGCGGGATGATCTAACATGCGGCCAATGTTCGAACCATGTGCAGTCTCATTCAGGTATAAGACGTCACCGAACTCGTTCAGAATGAGAATCCCAGGACTTGTCCGCGCTGCGACCATGCTATGAAAGTCCACCCGCGTGGCCGGAATTCCCGTCTCTTTTCCCATCATGCCCTGATGACTCATCATGCCTCCTTTTAGATACATCCAGCTCTCATTCAGGCAGCAGCCAAATCTTCCCTCGCCCTCCGCAAGGGTGGAATTATCGACTCGCTCATCCCAGCTGTTGTTTCCTTCTCGGGTGGTCAGCGTCCAAATGACCGCATGTCGACCAGGCCTGGACGGCGCGGGGGTTATCAAGGGCAGTCGGAAGGTCCAGGAGATGTGGTGACTGCTGAAGGAGAAGCACATACAATCTCTGATTTGCCGCAGCAGCGTTAGCATATGAGCCTCATGCATGTGAACCTCCTTCGCACTGAGAATGTGTAGAAGGATAGAAAGGACGCAACCTCCGCAACAATACCCTTGACGTGCTAAGTTGTGTACCTTAAGTAGACGAATGCTTTTAGGAGGCATCGGTCTGAACACCCTGTTTCATGATGGCGCCCTTTCGTTCAGGGTCACGTCCGTGGGCTACAAGATCGAAGAGGCTGGAGGTTAGCTTCATAGGGCGTCCGGCGCGACCAATATCCTGGCACACTTTGTCACCGGCCTAGTGCGTCCCTGGCGTTGGCCTAAGCTTTAGCTGTAAAGGGTATGAACCGGAGACGAAAATGAAAGATGGCAGAGGACGAACGCGCCCTATTTTTTATCTGGTCGCGCTGCTGAGCATCCAAAAAAAAGGAGCGATATTTTCATAATGGGCTCAAAACAACGTCGCTTCCATATTTTTTTTGCAGCACTGTAACAGGCCCAATAGCTCTACACTGGTCGGAGAGGGGGCTATCGCCGTTCGCGAGAACGATGAATTCCACGGGTACACCAAACGCGAGTAAGTTACCGGGAAGGATGATGATGGCTAGGAACAGCGAGAAAACAGCCAAAAGGTGCCCCCCGATTTGCTGGTTTGATACCACTTGTAAGAGTAGGGGTGCCTTTTATTGATTTGATTCTTTGATTTCGCGGCCAAACGTCAAGAACGGAATGCTTGCACGGAGATGAGCCCTTGCCTTAAACGTTAACTCGATAGAGTACCGGCTGGGAAATGTAATGTACTGGGTTGAGGGAGAGCAGTCGGTTGCTAGACAAATAGCATGGACTGATTGGCTCGTTCCCACACCGGAGGGCGGGAACTTCGAGCCAAGGGGAGTAAAGGGCACATGAGAACCTTCTAATCTCAATTTAATCTTCTGTTCATGTGTCCTTGCTATTGTGGCCATCGGCTTACGGTCGGAGTGTCACAATGGAGGCACTATGGAATGTCGAAAGTGTCAGGGCTTGATGATCACCGAATGGTTGGCGGACGAACTTGATGAGGCATTCGTGTGGCGGTGCGTGAATTGCGGAGCGCTTCTCGATCCGATGATCGAGCACAATCACCGACAAGCCATGGGGACGCTTGCAGCCGGAAAGTAGTCTGAGCTCGTTTCTTCGGTTAGGCCTTGCCCAGAGTCACTTGTAGAACCTGTTCCTTGCCATCACGTAGCACGCGCACGGTTACGCGTTGGCCCGGCGCCGTCCGCTCGATGAGATAATTTTTCAGTTGGGCGCCGTCGGCGATCTCCACATCGTCGATGGCGAGGAATACGTCTCCCTTCTTAAGGCCCGCATCCTTTGCCGGTCCATTGGCTTCTGAGACAGCTACCCGCCAACGAGTTCCGAGTTGCACCGACGTGAGGGCCGTTCCTAGTTTGGAAAATGCCAGTGGTTCCCCCTGAATCAGCGCACCGGCCACACGATTAACCAAGGAACCGGGAGCGGCAAAGGCCAGCGGACTGCAGGGATGGTCCGCGCGATCCGTGGTCGTCTGAATCATGGCATGCATGACTCCGATCAATTCCCCGCGCGCATTGAATAGGCCTCCGCCGGAATTCCCCGCGCACACGGATAGATCGATTTGAAGCAAGCGGGTTTCAACGGTCGGCAAAAACGTCGCCGGATTGCCGATTCGTCCGAACGCCATCGCGGGGCCCCATCCTAATGGATAGCCGACCGTGAACACCTCATCACCAGGCGCAGGCTCGCTCGTTGCTATAGGAATGTTTGGCAGACGGCCGGCTACTTCCTGGGGCATCCGATAGAGTGCGATGTCGAGAAATGTGTTCACCCCAATGAATGTCGCCGGCACTTCGTCAAGGTCGGTCGTCAAGACCCGAATGTGTTGGGCCAACGCTCGACGACCGGCTTCGTCCTGCTCCGCGACATGCCGAGCGGTCACAATGTAACCGTCGCGAAGATGAAAGCCAGTCCCGCGCATGATGAAATGTGACTTGTTACCCTGACGCGTGGAGTCTTCACCCGGTTGCAACACACCGACCGTCGCCCGCCTGGCCTGCTGAACCCCGCTCTGCAGGGAAGAGTCGGAGATTTCGGCAAATCCGAACACCCAGCCGCTCAGCAAAAGCAGCGTACATCCGATCAACGTACCGCTCACCTTTGTCGCCACGATCAGGTAGTTATGTCGGGTAATGACGAGAGTGAGAGGAGTCATTGAGGATCACGCACCCGTACGCGATCGCTAATCGCGAAGGGATCATACTCGTCGGCGCCTGACTGGATCACATGGTTGTCTCCACTTTGCCGAGCGATATGAAACAGTCCGCCCCGATGATTTGGTGACACATTTGGCCCGATATGGGTGTACCACCAACGGCCTTCCCCTTCCGATCCATCCGGGGATAGCTTCACTTCGAATTGACCGGCACGATCGTTCTCGCGCTGAGACCACCAGCCTTTCCACACTCCGTTCGAACAACTGGTTGTCATAAATTTTCCGTCTTTCCATCGATAGGCCCCGTTGCCATGCTTGTCTAGGGTGATCAGAATCGTCTGTCCGCTTTCCTCGTATTCCCACGTCCCCTCGAGCGGTACATCCGGCTGTATAACCAGAACCGACTGCACACTTTCTTGAGGCCGCGAAGAGGTTGTTTGCGCACAACCGGCAAGGCCGATGCTCAAGAGAAGCGACAGCAACGCCGTTGTTCGTAGCCCTGAACTGGCGTGAGGTTGAGTTAAATCGAACATTATCATCCTACCCCCTCGTCAGTTTGCGATAGCGAATTCGATGCGGCTGCTCGGCATCTTTACCGAGTCGCTTTTTCCGGTCGGCTTCATATTCGCTGTAATTCCCGTCGAACCACACCACCCGGCTGTCGCCTTCGAACGCCAGAATGTGCGTGGCAATACGATCTAAAAACCAGCGATCGTGGCTGCTCACGACCGCGCATCCCCCGAACCGCTCTAATCCTTCTTCAAGCGCCCGGAGCGTGTTGACGTCCAGATCGTTGGTCGGCTCGTCGAGCAGCAAGAGATTCGACCCTTCTTTGAGCATGCGCGCCAGGTGCACCCGATTTCGTTCGCCGCCGGACAGATCTTTGACTTTCTTCTGTTGCTCCGTCCCGCCAAAATTGAATCGTCCGCAATACGCACGCGAGTTGACCTCGACCTTCCCCAGCTTGAGCGTGTCTTGCCCGTCAGAAATCACTTCCCACACCGTTTTCGTACTATCCAGCGTGCGGTCTTGATCCACATACCCCAGTTTCACCGTGTCCCCAATCTTCAGCACGCCCTGATCCGGTTTTTCTTTCCCCACGATCATACGAAATAACGTCGTCTTGCCTGCGCCGTTCGGGCCGATGACGCCGACGATCCCACCGCGCGGAAGATTGAAGTTCACGTCCTCGAACAGCACGTTCTCGCCAAACGCCTTGGAAAGTCCCTTGGCTTCTACCACTACCTCGCCCAAACGCGGCCCCGGCGGCACGTAGATTTCCAATTCGTCCGATTGCACTTCTTGTTGTTGGCCCAGCAACTCTTCGTATCGCGTCACGCGCGCTTTACCTTTCGCATGCCGTCCTTTGGGAGACATTCGAATCCACTCCAGCTCGCGCTCCAACGTCTTTCGCCGCTTCGACTCCGCCTTTTCCTCTTTTTCCAGCCGCGCTTGTTTTTGCTCCAACCAGGAGGAGTAATTGCCCTGAAAGGGAATCCCCTGCCCGCGATCCAATTCCAGAATCCAGCCGGCTGCATTGTCCAGAAAATATCGATCGTGCGTGACGGCGATGACTGTGCCTTTATATTGTTGCAAGTGCAGCTCCAACCATTGCACCGATTCCGCGTCCAGATGATTGGTCGGCTCATCCAATAAGAGGATATCGGGCTCTTGGATCAACAGACGGCAGAGGGCCACACGGCGTCGCTCGCCACCGGACAGCACGTCGATTTTGCTGTCCGGCGGCGGGCATCGAAGGGCGTCCATCGCGACCTCAAGTTCATTTTCCAACTCCCATCCATTGGCCGCTTCGATTTTTTCCTGGAGCTGGCTCTGTTTCTCCAGCAATTTTTCCATCTCCTCGGGTGAAATATTTTCCCCGAGCTTATTGCTCACCGCTTCATAGTCGTGCAACAGCGAGACGACTTCCTTCCGGCCTTCTTCGACAATCTCCTTCACGGTCTTGTTTGTGTCGAGCTGCGGTTCCTGTTCGAGCAATCCGACGGTGTAGCCCTTCGACATCGTAATCTCGCCCAGATAGTCCTTATCGATCCCGGCAATGATCCGTAGCAAACTGCTTTTCCCCGACCCGTTCAGGCCGATGACTCCGATCTTGGCGCCGTAATAAAAGGAGAGGTAGATGTCTTTGAGAACCTGCTTTTTCGGTGGATGAACGCGTCCCACCCCGATGAGTGAAAAAATAACTTGTTTGTCGTTTGTCGCCATGCCGCCTCCGATAAGTGAACCAACAGTCTTTGTACCGTACCGCTCCCTCGTTTCGCAATCCGATTTCGACGCAGTCCAGGCCGCGAGCGCCCTACGTAGTAGCGACGGCGGCAGTCGACGAGTCCTCGGCCTGTTCGACTCGTATGGTATGCTACCGCGATGCACCTTCCCGGTTCTTCTCCTTCAACAACAACGCCATCTGCGCCGCTCGAACCCTCGCCCAAACACACCCCTTGGCGCGCATTAGCGCATCGCAACTATGCGCTGTTTTTCGCCGGCCACGGACTTTCTCTGTGCGGCACGTGGATGCAGAGCATGGCACTGGCCTGGCTGGTCTATCGGCTCAGCGAGTCTCCGTTCTTATTGGGACTGGTGGAGTTTGTCGCGCGTGCCCCCATTCTGGTGTTCGGTCTCGTCGGAGGCCTCCTTGCGGACCGTTGGCCACGGCGGCGCTTATTGATCGTCGCCGAGGCCTCATTATTAATTCAAGCGGCCGTCCTTAGCGTACTGACTTTTAGCAGCCTGATTACCATCGAGTGGATTCTCGTGTTGGCTTTGTTCCTTGGCATTTTCAGCGCGCTTGAGATTCCCGTTCGTCAATCGTTCGTCGCCGACCTCGTACCCCGCCGGGATATTCCGTCCGCGATCGGCCTCAATTCCTCCCTCTTCAACGGAGCCCGCATCGTAGGACCGTCGCTCGCCGGACTCATCGTCGGCGTCGCCGGTGAAGGGCTTTGTTTTCTCATCAACGCGGTCAGCTTTCTCATCATACTTATGTGCCTCTGGGCGATGCGTCTCGAACCCAAACCGCCGCAGGAAACCGGGAACGCGTCGGAGCAATTGCGTGAAGCCCTTCACTATGCCTGGCGCACGCCGCATGTGCGTGCCGTCCTGTCGGTGACTGCCGCTTTAAGTGTAGTGTCGATGCCTTACAGCACGCTCTTACCGGTCTTTGCGCGCGACATCCTCCATCGAGGCCCCGAAGGATTAGGCCTTTTAATGGCGGCCAGCGGAGTGGGAGCGTTGGCGGCAGCCTTTCGCCATGCCGGCAGGAACACCATCAAAGGCCTTGGCCGGACCATTGCCCGCGCCGTCGCACTCTTTGGATGTTCGCTCATCGCCTTCTCGCTGAGTTCCGTATTTTGGATCTCCCTACTGGCTATGGGGGGCATCGGCTTCGGCATGATCAGCAGCTTGGCGGGAATCAACATTTTATTGCAAAGCTTGGTGCCGGACGCGTTACGGGGACGCGTGATTAGCTTTTTTACGACTTTTTCTCTGGGGTTCACAATTTTTGGAAGCATCATGGCCGGATTCGGCGCCAGTTATTTACCTGCTCCGACGATCGTCGCCATCGGCGGAATCTTGACCATTATCACCTCCGGCCTATTCTGGCGGGCATTACCGAAGATTCGACGGCATATTTCAGAACACGGGCTCATGCCGCAGGAAGAAATCACCCCATCGTAACGCTGAGCGGACTAGTTATAGCCACAGATCACCGGGGCCGAACTCCCAGCCCCCTTATTTGTGGTTAAACATAGGGATCGACCTGACGCACCGGTCCTCTTGTCCGACAGATAAGACGGTCGTTATCTCTGACCTTTCCCCAAATGTCCCTACATCATCGGGGGATCTTCGTGATCTTCTCCAGTCAGGGCCTTCTCTTCCGTCTCATCGGAATTCTGTAATTCCGAGACGATACCTTCGAGCAGCTGTCGCCGTTGCTGGATGGCTTTCTTCGGCACATCTTGCGTCGTCTGCTCCTGAGCAGACTCCGGCAGATTCACCAGGGTTTCGGCTTCTCCCAGGGAAGCGTATTTATATGTCTCAATGCGTTTATCCGACGTCCCAAACGTATGGATCAACAATTGTTCCGTTTCTTCATCGAATTGTGCGAGTTCTTGGTCAGTCGCTTGCCGATGCCCGAGAGCTTCCAGCTTTTTCATCTGCGCTTGAAATTGACTCGCGCGGGTCACCGGTGAAAACGATGCATTGGTATTCGGCATAGGTCCTCCTCAATGGATAACGACGTGCCCAGCCTCCTGCAGCAAGAGCCGGACCTCACCTGCGCTGAAAACCTGATCGGCGCATTATCAATGCGCTAGGCCATTCCCTGAACTGCAAAGGGTAACACGGCGTCTGGGCGTAACGGGCAGCTTGTCCTCAAAGGACAAATCATTCCCCTCTTGTATACTGAGGCTTCGCCTGTACAATGAGAGATGGCGACGCACTCATCATTAACCGCATCCTCATCTCCGGAGTGCGCCGCTAAGGATGCCGTCGCGCTGTTTCATCCTGCCGTTCGAAAATTGTTCACAGTCTCTTTTGCCGCTCCGACCGCACCTCAAATCCAGGGATGGCCTGCCACCGCCAAGGGTGATTCCACTCTCAGTCTGGCGCCGACCGGCTGCAACGCATGCGCGAGGCGCGCCGGGAAGTCAATGCAGCAATGGCTGAGGCCAAAAAGCACGCGCCGCTTTTCGCAGGCCAGGTCGCGCTGATCCGCATCCATTCGTCCTACCAGATCCATCCATTGATCGCGCAAATCTGGCGAAGCCGTTTGCCTAAGTATGTCGTGATGGTGGCCAACGACGGCTACCGGCCCGGCCATGTACATTTCTCTGTGCGCGGCACAGATCAACGTGCTGGATTTTTTGAGCAGCGTGCACATCTCTGAGGGGGATGGTGCGTACGTCACGGACACGATCAGGCCAGCGGAGGAAATTTGCCGGTCAGCAGGTGGAATGCTCTCTTGGCCGCGCTCGGGTTTCCCCAGAGCGTTCAGCTACAGACTCAATCACGCCTTAACCTGCGATACTTTCTTACTGAGTTTTCAGAATAACAATCAAGGCCAGCATTGAGAAAACTGCCGTTTGACGTGGGACGGGACGATTTGGCCCTTCTTCATTGCTCGACCTCGGACATCCTTCTATAATCCGGCAGAATCCTGATGCAAGGACGGCCATGCGACGCTTAGCCGATAAAGTGGCGATTGTCACGGGAAGCAGTAGCGGAATTGGAAAAGCCATTGCCTTGCTCTTTGGGCGGGAAGGCGCCCGGGTCGTCGTCGCCGCCAGACGACGAGACCTCTGCGAGCGAACGGCCACTGAGATCAAAGCTGAAGGCGGCGAGGCGTTTGTCATTCCCACTGATGTCTCGGACGAATCGCAGGTGCACCGTTTGATATCGGATACCGTCCAACAGTTCGGACGACTCGATATCCTCGTGAATAACGCCGGCGTCGGAGGCGGTGGCGTGCTCGCGGAGACGAGCACGGAGACATTCGATCGGATCATCGGCATCAACCTGCGTGGAACGTTTCTGTGCGCTCGTGCCGGCTTTCGACAGATGCTGCGCAACGGAGGCGGCATTATTCTGAACATGTCCAGCGTCGCGGGGCTACAAGCGTGGGCCGGCACCGGCGCGTACAGCGCGTCGAAGCATGGCATCATGGCGTTGACCAAAGCGATGGCCGACGAAGGACGGCAGCATGGCATTAAGGTGTGCGCCGTGTGTCCGGGCGGGGTCGCCGACGAGTTGGTCGATGCGCCTCTTGAAGAAATCGAACGAAGCGGAGCGATCAGTCCTTTTGACGTGGCGGAAACGTGCGTTTATCTTGCGACGTTGGGGCGCCATACCATCGTGCAGCAGGTCGTCCTCGATCGGATGGGAGCGGAGTGGTGACGATCATCCCAGGACGCTATCGCCATTACAAAGGCATGGAGTATCAGGTTATCGGATGCGCTCGGCATTCCGAAACGGAAGAGGCATTGGTCGTCTATCGGGCCTTATACGGCGATCATGGCCTGTGGGTCAGGCCGTATGCGATGTTCACCGAGTGCGTGCTGGTCGGGGGAGAATCCGTCCCACGCTTTTCACTTGTACAGGAGGCCGATGATCATGAGCGTTGACTGGCGCCAGGGCGCTCGACGAGTCGCGTGGGCGATTTTTCTCATTCCCGTCGTCCTGTTCGTTTCCTATCTTGTGTTCGTTCTGTATTGGAGTTTTTCGGATGGCGATCGTGTCGGCTATCTACAAAAATTTTCGCACAAGGGATGGCTGTGCAAAAGTTACGAAGGGGAGTTGGCCATGACGACCGTTCCCGGCGTCGCGCCGATGATTTGGTCGTTCAGCGTCTGGGATAAGGGGGTGGCGGATCGAATCAATCCGCTGCTGGGGAAGAAAGTCATTCTACATTATCGAGAGTATCGGGGCATTCCGACCGACTGCTTTGGGTCCACCGATTACTTTGTGGACAACGTGCAGGAGGCCAAGGATTAATTCTTCGCTCGTTCGCCTTCAGCGCCGCGTTACATCGTGATCTTCGTCGAGTGTTGGGCCGGCAAAAGAACATCATCGTGACAATAGACGCCGCGGGGCGCCTTCTGGTTGTTGCGTTCGTAATATTCGTGCCACCATTTCGCCGCCTGCCAAATCGCCTCGGGACAACTTGATCGACTTTCCAGTCCAGGGGTGAGATCGAATCCGACGGCGCCGAAGATCACTTCCAGCATCGCCGCCGAGGGGATGCCCTGCCCGTCCAATAAGGGATTGCCTGTGCGGCCGACGCCCCAAATAAACGCGAGCCAGCGCAACAACAGATCTTGGGCGTCAAGCACGCCCCGCTGCTTTTGGAAGTCTTGCAACGCGCGGCTTAATTTCGTGCGGAAGATCTTATCGGAGATCGGCACTTGAATCAGTGCGATGTTCGGATACGCGTCGGCGCTTTGGTACTGTGCGAGTTGCCCCTCCTGCATCGCATTTGAAGGCGGGGGGAATCCGAATCCATGGGGTGGATCCAAAGAAATTTCGTACACCATCGTGTCGGCCAGTCGTCGCGTGACCTGCCCTAGCAGCATGACATGCGACCAGTGACTCGGCGTGAAATCGTGCCGAACGTGCGATTGCGCCATTCGGAGGCTGAAAGCTATGGCATCCCGCCCTCCGACGAGAAGAAAATACACGCCGGTTGCAGAAAGTTTCGCCCGCGTCATCCAGGCAAGATTGTCTTCGCCTTTGCGGCGCGGCAACGCCTTGAACGACTTGCTTGTTTCTGTCGCTTTGGCACTGAGTATCTTCAGCATGCACACCTCATATCAGGGAGCCGGGGATTTTGATATCCGGTAATTGGACGGGCGCCGTTTCTCTTCTATTGGGATCGACTGGCCAATAGGTGATACGCATGCTCAGCCCCGTGCCATCACGAGTAAAGGAGACCAGGGTCACGTGATTGCCTTTCTGAGCATGGACCGACTGGCACTGAAAGGCTTTGCTCAGCACGTCGTGAGCCAGATACTCCGGTGGGGGCTCGGGGTCGGAATGCCGCGGCCACGGATTGCGGTTCCCGATCGAGCCACCGATTATAGCGCCGATCTCCTTGAGCGAATCCGCGCCGATCGTCGTGACCAAGGAGGCGGGCGACGAGATGATTTCGTACATAGCATTGCGTTGACTGCCGAGATCGCGGGATGCGACCACCCGCCCCCAATGGACGTCGCCGGTCAAACAGAGGAGGGGCCGACCGTTCTCCGCAAGGCGCGCCAACGTTCTTATCAACGGCGCATAATCGCTATAATCCGCCATCGCATAATCGGCCACTTTGCCCTGCAACGTTCCTTTGGCATCTTCAAATAAGGACTGGCCGGTCACAAACACTCCGACCCGCCGTTGTCGAATGACGTCGTCCACCCATTGCTTCAACCGTGCCATCGCAGCGGCCGTCATCATAGAGCCACGTTTGAAGTCGCGCCGGCTCCGTCCGTCGGCAAGAAAAAACGACAGCGGCTCGATGTTGAGGACGTAGGGGTCGCCAAGACCGACGGACCAAGACTGAAAGCCCTCATACATCATGTCGGCCGCTTGCTTCCATCGAGCGCGCCCTTCTTTCGTCCAGGAGTTTTGAATGATGGGGCTGACATGGGGAAAATTATTCCAGTACTCATGGTCGTCGGGCAAAGACGCGCTCGGCGCAGCCGAAAGGACTTGCGCATATCCGGGTGGCTTCTCCCAGTTTTGCGCATAGTCACGTTCAAATTTGTCTGCTAGCCACGCCACATCGTCGTCGAAATTGCGCAAGGTCGGCAGATCGAGATACACCTGATCGCCCATGAGCAACGTGAGATGCGGTTTTGAAGACGCTTTGAGTTGAGAGACAATCGTGCCGGCCATTCCACCGCGATCTTCCGCTTGATGGAAACACGACACCAACAAGAGATTGAAGGAGTCGCCTACCGACGAGGGAATGTGTTCCGGAAGCGTGCGGATCTTCGTCGACGTATGATCTTCGTCGGTCGTGAGCGAAACCTCGTATACGGTATCCGATTTGAGGCCGACAAATTCATAGACGCCGCTGAAGACTCGTGGCACGTTCGGATCCACGACGGGAGTCGGTCGTACGCTGGACATTGGGCGCACCACGCTGGGCGTGGTATCGATGCCGTTTAGTTGCCACGTCAAGCCGCCGGGCACCTGGATCTTCTGAAAAGCGCCCGCCCAGATCGTCAGCCGATCGCAGGGAGAGGCTCGTGGATACAAGACAAGGCTCATAACGACGTCGTGAGTTGCTCGCCGGTGCGATCGGCATCCTATCGTGTGCACCGATTCGAGCCAAGCACTTTTTGTCTACCTCGCATGAGGGAATGATAGGTCCTCAAGACTTATCACGTTCTTCCGATGAGAAAGAGATGGACGCACGGTCGATCAAAACAGATGCAGACGCACATCCGATATGATAGATCACCAGAGAGATCTGATCGGCGATAAGAGGAGTACCCGGCGTGCCCATGATCGATATCCAACAAAGCGCGTTCATCGCGCGATCGGTCGGAGTGGTCGCAATCGCATCCGGCTTTGCTTTAGGCATGTATGGCTTGGATCATCCCGACTCGGTCTGGCTTCAAACCTCGCTGGGCCTTATCACCACTGGGCTACTGGCACAAGGCTATGCGCTCTATTGTTCGATCCAGCGAATACGGAAGCGTCCGCCACGGGAATGACCGACGAGCCAAAGGTCATGAAGTTTTGTAGCGATTGCGGATCGTTGGTCTCGCGCAAGGTCCCACTAGGGGATGTCTTTGCCCGATTCGTCTGCGAAGCCTGCGAGACGATTCACTATCAGAATCCGAAAATCGTCGTAGGCTGCCTGCCGGAATGGGAGGATCAGCTCCTGCTCTGCCGTCGAGCCATCGATCCACGATCTGGGTTCTGGACATTCCCCGCCGGATTCATGGAGCAAGGCGAGAGCGTCGAGCAGGCGGCGGCTCGCGAAACATTGGAAGAAGCGCAAGCCGACGTGACAATCACGTCGCTCTATGCCGTCTTCAGCCTTCCTCACATCAGCCAAGTCTACATGGTGTTTCGCGGCGCTTTACAAAGCCCTACACATAGCGCCGGGAGCGAAAGCATGGAAACGCGGCTGATTCATCCCGATGCCATTCCGTGGGACACCCTGGCCTTTTCTGTGATTGCCGAAACGTTGCGCCGGTACGTCCACGACGTGCGCCGCGGCCTCTTCGAGCTACAAGTCGGGACCGTGACCCCCTGGAACAGATAAGATGATCAAAGTTCGTCTGTTGGTCTGCTTACTGACGTGGGCATTGCCTTGTGGCCTCTCATGGGCGGACGACGCGCCGCCGCCCGAGCCTGCGGAGGCCGCCGAGAATGAGAGCGCACCGCCGACAGAACACGTGCCCCCCGCACGGGATGACACACCGCCCTATACGCTGATCGTCGGCGCGCGAGCGTGGATCAGCCAAGGACGAAGCGCGCATAACATCGGCTCCCCCAGCGGACATCCGAATGTGCTTTCGGAACTCACGTGGCGCGGCATGAACAGCGTCATCACGCAAGTAGAGGGGGATCTGATTCTTAAACGCTTTGTCATGACCGGTTCTGTCGGGTACGGCGCCATCGGCAGCGGCACCCTGCTTGACCAGGACTGGAACGGAGACAATCGGACGCAGAAAACGTCGGAGACTCTTTCACGCGCCAGTAACGGCAGTGTCTGGATTGTCTCCTTGACGCCGGGCTTCCGGGCCTTTCAATGGAGGGTGGGAGATAATCCGATCCCGGGCGGAATCGACGTGCTGCTCGGCTACCAATTCTGGCGGGAGCAATACATCGCGTATGGCGCGCAAAATCTGCTGGGTCCGGGCCAACTGCCCGACGTCAAAGCCCTCACGCAAACGAATACGTGGCAAAGTCTCAGATTAGGCAGCCGAGTCACCGTGCCGGTGTTGGCATGGGCCGCCATCAAAGGCAGCGCGTTTTACATCCCTGTGACCTATTACCGCGACGAAGACATCCATCATTTGCGAACCAGCGGATCGAGCGCGCTCCGTCAGGACCCCAGTTTTTTGACCACCGCGACCGGGGGCAACGGAGTGCAGTTGGAAGCGTCCCTCGTCGTTCGAATTTGGCGCGCGCTGACGGTCGAAGCGGGATATACCTATTGGGATATCCGTTCGGGCAGCGGCTCGGTGCAAGCCTATCCGGCCTCGGGCGGGGTCGTCGTTGAACCGCACAATGTGGACAATACGCGTCGCCAGGGCGTCTTTTTCGGGGCCAATTGGATTTTTTAAGAAGACGGCGAGGACTGCGCGGGGAAGTCACGCGCCCTTGGCGTGTAAGAAATCGAAGAGGCGTTTATTCTCTTTGGCGCTTCGCAAGAATTTGAATCCGATGCGCTTATTGCTCACAGAGCGGACCATGGCCGCGACTTCCACCGGCATCTCCTGTTCCCCTAAAAACAACTGCAAATAGAAGATGTCGTCGATTTGGACGATCGTCTCGCAGTCGATGATGCAGCCGCCCATCGAGATGTCACGCACCATCCCGGTACCACGGATACGTCCCCCCGAGAAGGAAAGCGCCAATCGCACCGGAATGCGCTTGTGCTCCCGTCGATCGATGATATCCTTGAGATAGTCGTATCCTAGAGAGAAGGCCAAGAACCGATGGCTGCAAGTCTGACAACGAAACGGCGCAACGAACAGCAATTTCGCGACGCGCTCGGCATAGTTAAAACAATGCGACCGTATCACGCCATCCTTCCCGCAATCGGGACAGATAAGGAGGCGCGTCGCTCGCTTCGGGAAAGTGGGAGTTTCCATTGTGTTATAAGGAGTATAGCCGACCTCAAAATTTGTGCTGACCACGCGGATGGGCCGGCAGGACTCTGCAAAGGTCTGGCATCGACTTCCTATCAAAGCGATTATTATCCTCTACGTGGAGCGAGGGTGCGGCGATGATGCATCATGAGTTGGAGACGTTACGGCAAGCCGTACGAAAGGCGGGTGCCCAGGCACTGAAGCTGGCCGGCGAAGGATTCGAAACGCATATCAAAAAAGACCGCTCACCGGTCACGTCGGCCGATCTGGCGGTGAATCAAATCCTTCAGGATGTGCTCATGACGGCATTTCCTCACGATGCCTGGTTGTCCGAGGAGACGCCCGACGACCCCCGCCGTTTAAAAAACAATCGGGTCTGGATTATTGATCCGATCGACGGCACCAAGTATTTCATGCGGGGCATCCCGCAATATGCCATTTCGGTGGCGCTTGTCGAATCGCACCAGCCGGTCGTCGCGGCGGTCTACAACCCTGCCACCGACGAACTGTTTTCAGCGGTCCGCGGATCCGGTGCCTGGCTGAACGGCGATCCGATCCGGGTCACGTCCGGGCAGACCCATCGTCCCGTGGTCTTGGTCAATCCGTCCTCCTTGGAGCGCGGCAAGTTTCGGGCAATCGAAGGGGCCGTCGAATGTCGCCCGATGGGATCGATCGCATATACCTTGGCTGTCGTGGCCGCCGGCCGAGCCGATGCGACGCTCAATCTCGATGGGTTGAACGAGTGGGACGTGGCTGGGGGAGTCCTGCTCATCGAAGCGGCCGGAGGATGGGTCCTGGATCGCAACGGCAGCCCTGTCCTGTTCAATCAACCGAACACCACTATTCACGGCATGATCGCCGCCAACAAAGACCTCGTCGCTCGCCTCCTGACCTTTACCCGTACGTAGACTTTGCTCGCTTGGTGTGTCCCTTCTCATCCGACATCCGGAGAAAGCCGTGTCGGACAAGTCTGACCGTTGTTTACCGATGGTCTATTTAATAGGTCCGCCTTAAACTGAACTTAAAAGTTATGGTAGGACCATCGGAGAAAGGAGCAGCGGATGTCACTGATCGAACAGTCAATCGAGGTCGATGTACCGGCGAAGACCGCGTACAACCAATGGACGCAGTTTGAAGAGTTTCCGAAATTTATGGAAGGCGTGAAGGCGGTTCAACAATTGGACGCTAAGCGATTGCACTGGCGGGCAGAAATCGCGGGTAAGGAAAAAGAATGGGATGCTGAAATTACGGAGCAGATTCCCGATCAACGCATTGCCTGGCGGAGCAGGAGCGGAGCGCCGAACGGTGGGGTGGTGACATTCCATGTCCTCTCACCTACTCGCTCGAAAGTCATGCTCCAGATGGAATATGACCCGGAGACCTTCATCGAAAAAGCCGGCGATGCGGTCGGGATCGTTTCTCAGCGCGTGACGGGGGATCTGGAAAGATTTAAAGACTTCATCGAATCCCGCGGGCGCGAGACAGGCGCTTGGCGAGGGGAAATCCGCAAAACGGGCTCTTAACGCTGATATGACGGCGGCCTCTGGAACCGGTCTGGGGGTCGCCAAGGTCATCTCCTTTCACCCCGCCGCTGCAAGCTTCAATCACAGTCCACTCTCGTGATCTTATCCATCGCTCTGATATAATCCGTTGTCTTTTTGAACGCCACTCCATGAAAATTGCCACCTTCAACGTGAATTCCATCCGTATTCGCTTGCCGATCGTCTTGCAGTGGCTTGAGCAGCACCAACCCGATGTCTTATGTTTGCAGGAAACCAAAGTCACCGACGATCAATTTCCGGCGCTCGCGCTCGCCGGTTCCGGGTATCACATCGCATACCGCGGCATGAAATCCTATAACGGCGTGGCGGTGTTCAGCCGCACTCCTCCGGAGACGGTCTATTATGGGTTCGACGACGAAGCGCCTGAACCGGACGACGAACGACTGATGCGCGTCGTCATCCAAGGCATTCCCATCATCAATACTTATGTTCCGAATGGATTTAAAATCGATTCGCCAAAATATACGTATAAGCTCGGTTGGTACACCCGACTGCGCACGTATTTCGATGCCCATCTCTCTCCGGATCAGCCGGCCGTCTGGCTTGGGGATATGAATGTCGCGCCGGAACCGATCGACGTCCATAGTCCGGAGAAACATCTCAAGCATGTGTGTTTTCATGAAGAAGCCCGTCGAGCTTATAAGGAAACGATCGCATGGGGGTTTGAAGACGTGTTCCGGAAACTTTACCCAGACCGCCAGCAATTTACATTTTGGGATTATTTACGGCCCAGCTCGCTTGAGAAGAATAAAGGATGGCGCATTGATCATATTCTCGCCACCGCGCCGATGGCCCAAAAATGCATCAAGGTGGAAGTCGATACCGAACCACGCCGCGCCCCGTCGCCATCCGACCATACCTTCGTATGGGCGGAATTTGCGGTGTAATCAATTACCCTTCGCCTATGAAGTCTTCATGAACCAACCTGCGTTAACAGGCGTCATTCTCGTGGGACATGGCGGCATTCCCAAGGATTATCCTCGCGAGCCGCTGACGAAATTAAAAACCTTGGAAGCCAAGCGGCGGGCAAGCGGGAGCGAACCCTCGCAGGAAGAACTTGAGTTGGATCGACTCGTTCGGCAATGGCCCAGAACGGCGACAACCGATCCCTATCAAGCGGGGTTCGAGGCCCTCGCGGCCCAGCTCAAGGCCTCACTACCAGGCGAACATTTTGCGATTGCGTACAATGAATTTTGCGCTCCGACTGTGGAGGAAGCCGTCGACGCGATGATCGAGACCGGCGTCACCACCATCACCGTCGTCCCTTCCATGCTCACACCAGGTGGCAGCCACTCCGAAATTGAAATCCCGGAAAGTCTGGCGCGACTGAAGGCCCGCCATCCTCACGTCGATCTTCGTTATGCCTGGCCGTTCGATCTTTCCGCGGTCGCCGGGATGTTGGCCGATCAGTTGCAGCGCTTCCAATCTTAACCCCATCCACCCGCTTTGCTCCAATGAGGAATGGTATAATCCTTTCCGGATTCGAACGGTCATCAGGATTCGCATGAAGATCAATGGACAGTTCGTTGCACGTTGCGTGTGTCTCGCCTTCGCGCTGATTTCAACCTGGTTGTTTTCTCCGGCAATCGGATTTCCACAAGAGCAGGTCCCAACACAACCTCCTTCTCTGGTCGACTCAGCCGCTGCTTCCCCCGAACAGGTTCAAGCATCAGAGCCCACTCCGATCGAACCTCCCGAACCGGAAGCTGAACCGCACCCGGCAGAAACGCATTACGTGCTGGGCATAACGCGACTGAACTCCGGCGACCTGATCGGGGCCGTCGAAGAACTGCGCGAAGCCTTGCGCCTGCAGCCCGAATTCGTTCAGGCTCGCATGAGTCTCGGGACCGCGCTGTATCAAGTCGGTGATCTCGATAGCGCCATCGAGGCCTATCAAGCGACGCTCCGCGATCAGCCCGACCTCATCCAAGCCCACGTGAACCTGGCGACGGTCTATACGATCAAGCGCGACTGGACCTCCGCGCGAAACGAACTACAGGCGGCGCTGAAACTGCAACCCGACTTCATCCAAGCCCATTATGCTCTTGGCGTCGTCCGTTATGGACTCGGCGATCGTCGCGGCGCCATCGAGGCGTATCGCGAGGCCCTACGTCTGAAGCCCGATTATGCCGATGCGCATTACAACCTGGGGCTACTACTCAAGCTGGCGAATCAAGAAGCCGAGGCGGCTCAGGAATTCTACGCCGCTGCCTTGGCGGGGCTGCCGAAAGCACAATACTTCCTCGGAAGCGCGCATGCCTCTGGACGCGGCGTAGAAAAAAGTCTGCCGGTCGCGGTGCAATGGTGGTTTCAAGCAGCGGAGCAGAATGACCCACAGGCCAAGGAAGCCCTCTCGCAGCTACGCCAGAATGTATTCACAAAAGGGCGGCGCACCCAGTCGGAGCGGGAAGCCATCATCCAAGCCTTTGCCGAGTTTCGAGCGGAGCTATGGAAAGAATATCCCGAGTTCGATAAGCAGACTAGCGATTGCGTCGGGGCGGCTCTCCTACAGCAGGATCGCCTTCGAGAAGCCCTTACTGTCCTCATTCAAGAAGCGTCAGCCTTGAGCGAACCGGCCACAACGGCACTCGAAGCCCTGTATGAACGCGGCATCGAAGGTGAACTCGCCCCGTTCAACGATCGGATCCGAACCTTTTTTAAAACGACGGCGGAGGAAGGCGTACCCCGTCCCCGCTTCGTAATGGCTCGCCTGTATGCGCAGGGTCTCGGCGTCCCGCAAGACATTAAGAAAGCCAAGGCGCTCCTCAAGGGAGACTCTTCCGATGAAGCCAAAACGCTCTTGAGGAAGATTTCGGAACCGTCTCAGGCTGCCGGTCGACCGAAGTCGGCATCGAACACTTCGCCCTAACCACCGCCCTTGCTAAGACACTTCTTACGATCGACGGTCGGAATCGCGTGTCTCGTCGCCCTCGCCGGCACCGTCATCGTTTGGAGTGCGGCACGCCTCATTCCCGCGACGGTTGCCGCCGTCGATGGGAGTCTGTACGAGACGTGGCTCCGGATGCGCTCGCCGATTCCTGTCAGCCCCGCCGTCGTGTATGCGACGCGAAACGCCGAGACGGATATCCGCTTCGGCGCCGGTCCTCTGGACCCTGCCTTATTGGCTCGCATCATCAGCGCGCTAAACCGAGCCGGAGCGGCCGTCATCGGAATCGCCGCTCCGCTCGAGCATCCCAACGCACAACGGCGAGGAGGCGCCGCCGGCGAAGCCATGCTCATCGAAGCCACACGCGCATCGGGCCGAGTGGTGTTTCCGCTGACCACGCATCTTTCTTCGGAGCCGCTTGTTACGGCGCCACCCGTGATCACGCATCCCAGTTGGCTATCGCTGACGCCGCGCCGCGCCAGGTCGCTACCACAGCTCGGGCTCACAAGTGAGCTCTCCTCGCTCGCACTCTATTCGGCTGGCATCGGTCACATGCTGACGGATGCCGCCGAGCGGCGCGTCGTACTCGTCGCGGGTCTGGGAAACCAGGCAGTACCCTCGTTCGGTCTCGCGCTGGCTACCGCGTTTCTTCAAGTGTCTCCCGAGCATGTAGACATTCAATCCGACCGCATTGTATTGCGAGACGCTCATGACTCCGATGGACAACCCCGCGCCTTCACCATTCCTATGGATCGGGACGGTCGGATGGTTGTCAATTATGCGCGCACACCCGACCTGCTTTCACAGTCCCATTCCATCCTAGAGATATGGGAAGCCATCGACCGTGGAGAGCGGGCTCAACTACAAGATTGGTTCGGTGGCAAGATTGTGCTGATCCTTTCAGATGGGGCCACCATCCCGACGACTGTAGATACTCCCGAAGCGAGACGACTACCGGCCATCATTCAGGCGCAGGCGCTGAATACGATTCTCACCGAACGGTGGATCAAACCGGAGCCCGCAGTCGTCACCGGAGTGATGGCGCTCACTCTCGCTGGATTGGCTGCATGGGTCCTACTCTCACTCGGGGGATGGATGGCAATCCCGGTGGTATCACTCCTGTTCGTCGGATATGCAGGGCTGTCCTATGTCCTGCTGGCATCCGGCAACGTGCTGCTGCCGCTGTTCGTACCGCTGACTTCTTTGGTCGTCGCGTCAGGCGGCACGTCGCTGTGGACCCATTGGACGGCCTCGCACCGCATCGGGCTTCTGGAAAGTAAGATGCAAAGAATTCAACAAGAATTGGCGGTCGTTCGCGAGGAGTTAATCCGGCGTGAATCCGCCGTGGAAAGTTTAGAAGAAGATCTGGAAGCGGCGCGGGCCGCCATCGCCCGCTCGACCGGTAAAGAACAGGAACTGGGTCGTATGGCCGAAGGATTACGCACGCAATTGAGCCATGCCCAAACACAGGAAGAGACGAGCCGCCTGCTCCTACAGAAACTCGAGGATGAACTCTCTGGCTTGCGAGTCGCCTCAAAGCTACCGACCGGCATGGACAATCCCGAACAAGACGGTCTCCGCCAGGAATGTGAACAGCTCGGAATTGTCACGCGAGACCCCTTCGTGCTGAACGTCTTTCGCGATCTCAAAAAGGCCGCCCGCTCGAACCTCTCGATGTTGATTCTTGGCGAAGCCGGAACCGGCAAAGAGTTGTTTGCCAGAGCGGCACATCGGTTGAGCGGCCGTGCGGAGCACGCGTTTGTCGCCGTGAACATGGCGGCGATCTCCCCCGACCTCTTTGAAAGCGAATTGTTCGGGCATGTGAAAGGCAGTTTCACCGGTTCGCTGGCTGATCGAAAGGGGTATTTTGAACAGGCACATCAAGGCACGTTGTTTTTGGACGAGATTGGCGATCTTCGTGTAGATCACCAAGGCAAACTCTTACGCGTGCTTCAGGAACAATCTTTTTATCGAGTCGGAGATACCAAGCCGACGGCCGTGAATGTTCGAATCGTGGCGGCCACGAACAAAGACCTCCAACGCGGTGTCATCGAGGGGTGGTTCCGTGAAGATCTGTTCTTTCGATTGAAAGGCGTGGTGCTGCGTCTTCCCGCTCTGCGTGAACGACCGCAAGATATTCAGCTATTAGCCGAGCGATTCGTCCGGCAGGCGGCATCACAGATCGGTCGCTCGAAGATCGCCCTCTCGCAGGAAGCGGCGGCAACCCTCCAGGCACATGTATGGAAAGGCAACATCCGCGAACTGCAACATTGTGTGCAGCAGGCGGTCACGTTGGCCGAGGGCCCGCGCATTACGCGAGCCGATTTACGATTGACCAGCGATGCGCCGACACCGGGGCGGGCGGAGGTCAGCTCCACCCAGCCCATCGATGCGAGTGGAGACCACGCCGTTCTGCAGGCCCTGCGTCAGCATGAGTTCGACATGCAAGCGACCGCGCGTGCATTGGGATGGGATCGCAGCACGGTCACCCAGCGGCTCAAAGGTTTAAGCTTTCGCGCGCTCGTCGAGGCCGAAGGTAATCGCTCCGCTGCCGCTGGCGCCCTGGCCGGGGACGCCTCCCTCGTTCGGACGGTCGAACTGAAACTAAACGAGTATTACGATCACCTGATCAAAACCATCCAGCCCTTTCGCTCGCCCGACGAAGCCATCGCGGCCTGTAAAAAACGATTCAAGAACCTCCCGGACCGGCATTTTCAGTCCGTCGAGGCCCTCATCCAGCACTACTTTGAAGGCCGCTGATCTCTCATCCGTTCTCTGACTCGTCTCCTTAACGCGTGATCCATTCGCCCGGTGAGGGGATAACGCGGGGAGATCCCCGCATCCCTCACGGCGAACCCTTTCCCTCGTACAGATCAAACGATCTAACCATTCGATCCCTTTCACATTTATTCTAACGCCGCGCCTATTGGGATTGGGCATTCCAGTTGCTCAATGCCCTAGTCAAGCCATTCCGCGCGCTGCATGAAAGGAGGTGAGAAAGCGCGGCATGGCTGAGAGACAAATGCCATACAACATCTGAGAAGCACTAGGGAGGATTTATGTCGAAGTCCATGGAACAAGCATCGCTCGCAGTCGCGACGCCGGGTCGTGTGAACCCGGTCAATCAGGGGTCCACTCAGCCACCTCAACAGCACAGCGCCAAGGACGACTTGAGCCTGACGCACGTCGGGATCGCAATCGGGGTGTTTGCACTCATGGTCGGACTCTTCGGCTACGGATTCTACATTCAACAGGCCCGGCTCAGTGAGAAAGAAGCGGCTCAAAGGATAGCGGCAGTGAGCAGTCCATCGATATCTGAGACCCCGTCCACTCTCTCAAACGGATTCGCGGAAGCAGCCACGGTTTCACACCCTCTGAGCGCAGCCACTGTCAAAGAAGAACCTATCGCCTCGCCGATGTTCTCGCAGATCGAGTCTGTCCACGCCGATATCTATTTCGACTTTGGAAAGACCCGGCTCCGCGCCGATGCCATCGCGACCCTTCAACAACAGGCGCAGATTCTAAAACAGGACAGTCACTGGGCGGTCTTGATCCAGGGGCACACGGACCGGCACGGATCGACTAATTACAATCGAGCCTTGGCGCTCCGCCGAGGGGAATCCGTCAAACAATTCTTGGTCGAGCTCGGCGTTCCGACGGATTCCATGAAGGTCGTCAGCTTGGGACAGGACGCAGCGCTATGCGACGATCAAACCCCAACATGCAAGCGCCTCAATCGGCGCGTTCATCTCGAACTGGTGAAGCTGGAAGCGCCGGTCGTCTCGCTCGCCCCACGCTCGCTTCCACCGCCAGTCACGGCGCAGCAGGACATGACTACCAGTCCCATCGACCCTGTCGAATCCGGAGTGGGCGCGGACACACTCGATGAGGATCTGCACCAGGCCGTCTCGCCCGCAGCAGATCCCCTGGACGCAATAATGCCTTCGTCTGACTCGCACTAACAGAACGACGGGCCACTGAAGCGGAGCCGGATAGCTCCGGCTCCGCCTCCCCCACGACGAACTCCTGATCGAAAGGAGAGCTATGTTTGCACATCCAGACCGTTTTCGTTTTCACACCGCTCCTCCAAGGGCCTCCCGCCTTCTGTTGACGTGCTTCGTGTTTCTTGTGCTGCTTGTGGCCCTCTCCGTCGGCATATTGGTAACGGCCATTGCACAGGCGGCAAAGGCCGAACCTACTCAAGATGTCAGCCCTCAAGACGCTACCCGTGGCACGCTGCTGTTTCGTGGCGAGTCTCCTGGCCGTTACGTCGCCGCGCCCCTGTTACATACCGACGTGCACATGACCATCTCGGGACTCATCGTACGATCCATTGTTCGCCAGCAGTTTAAAAATACAGGCAACGAGTGGGCCGAGGGCATCTATGTCTTCCCGCTGCCCGAACAGGCGGCGGTCGATCATCTGTCCATGCATGTGGGCGAGCGCATCATCGAAGGTGTCATCAAAGAACGCGGGGAAGCAAAACAGACGTATGAGAAGGCTAAGACGGAAGGCAAGCGCGCCGCCCTCGTCGAACAGGAACGGCCGAATATCTTTACGACCTCGGTCGCCAACATCGGACCAGGGGACGACATCACGGTGGAGATTCAATACCAGCACACGCTTCATTACGATCAGGGCCAGTTTCGCATGCGGTTCCCCATGGTCATGGGGCCACGCTACATTCCCGGCGTGACCGACGGAGAGAGGATACAGAGCGTTGATGGACACGGCCGGGCAAACAATACGCATGATGTCGCCGACGCGGCGCGCATCACCCCGCCTGTCTTGAATCCAAAGAAGGGATCGATCAATCCCGTCACACTCACCGTTGATTTGATGCCCGGCTTTCCGTTGAGCCGTCTCGAATCCAGTTACCATCCAATTGCCAAGCAGGAACGTGATGGCCGACACACGATCACTTTGGCAGAAGGCCCCGTTCCCGCCGACCGCGATTTTGAATTGATGTGGCAACCGGCTGAAGGGCAGGCGCCCGCGGCAGCTCTGTTGTCGGAGCAGAAAGAGGGACAGGCGTATGGGCTGTTTATGATCATGCCTCCCGGCGCGTCGGCCGCGCAGGGGCACCGCACGCCGCGCGAGGTGATCTTCATCATCGATACATCGGGGTCCATGTACGGCCAGTCTATCGAACAAGCAAAAGTCGCGCTTCAGTTGGCCGTGGCTCGCCTCACTCGGGACGATACCTTCAATATCATTCAATTCAACAGCACGATGGACGTACTGTTTGCCGACGCCGTTCCCGCCGATCCAATCCATATCGCGAAGGCGACCCAGTATGCGAGCCGACTGGTCGCGCAGGGCGGAACTGAAATGCAGCCGGCGTTACAGCGGGCGTTAGACGGCCGAGAGCAGCTTGCCCGATTGCGTCAGGTGATTTTCCTCACCGATGGCCAGGTTGGAAATGAAGACGCGCTGTTCAAGATCATTACCTCCCGCCTGGGAGACAGTCGGCTGTTTACCATCGGCATCGGTTCGGCGCCGAACAGTCACTTCATGCGGAAGGCGGCGGAATTCGGCCGCGGCACCTTCACCTACATCGGCAACACGACGGAGGTGCAGCATAAGATGGAAGCGCTGTTCCGGAAGGTCGAACAGCCGGCGTTGACCGATATCGCCATCGACTTCCCTCCGGAGGCGCACGCCGAAATGTTTCCCGCGCGGATTCCTGATGTCTACCTCGGGGAGCCGCTCTTCGTCACGATCAAGGCCGACTCGCTTCCGGGTGGAGTCGTCGTGCACGGCCGGATCGGACAGACGCCTTGGAAGACCAGTCTGGCTTTGTCGGCAGGACAACCGCGTGAAGGCCTGTCCGTCTTCTGGGCGCGAGCCAAAATCGAGTCGTTGATGAACGACCAGGTGAATGGATCGGAGCAGGAGACGACGCGACGCTCGGTGATCGATGTGGCGCTCCGCCATCATCTGGTCAGCCGATACACGAGCCTGGTGGCCGTGGACGTGACGCCGGTTCGGCCGGCGGACAAGGATCTGAACACGCACGCGATGAAGACCAACCTGCCGCACGGACAGGACTATGAACACATCTTCGGCTTGCCGCAGACTGCAACAAGCGGGCAAGTGAATATCCTCGTCGGTCTGTTCTGTCTCATGTTGGCCGTCATTCTATTCGGGCTGAGAAGCCGGCGGTATGAAGCATAGGGCCATCACCGGGTTCCTCGTGGTTGTCACGGTGGTCGGTTCGTGGCAATTCGGCCACGGCGCCTGGATCTACGTCAAGGCACAGGTCGCGCAATATCTCTTGCAACAGGCGTGGGCTCAAACAGTTGACGGCGATCACCATGTGAATCCCTGGCCATGGGCCGATACGTGGCCCGTGGCCAGATTACAGGCGCCGAGTCATCGACAGACCCTCATCGTCCTGTCGGGCGCCAACAACCGGACGCTCGCCTTCGGACCGGCGCTCGTGAATGAAGCGCTTCACAAGAATGCCTCCGGAACGATCGTCATCAGTGGACATCGTGATACGCACTTTCGTTTTCTCAGGCGGCTCCGAAAGGGCGATGCACTGACTTTCGAACAGGTAGGGCGAACGCATCGTCATTATCGAGTCGATGATGTGCAGATCATCGATGGCCGAACGACGGGCATCATCAATGATCCGGAGCGCGATCAGTTGGTACTGGTCACCTGTTATCCCTTCGACGCGATGGTTCCAGGCGGGCCGTTACGGTATGTCGTGATTGCAGAAAAGGAACTGTAACGCTCGGTGCCGCTGGTCCCGGTCGATTACGTATTGAGCGAGGAGAAAGATTCTCATTCCGAGCGAATCAAGGTCACGTGGAGGTCGCGTTCGCGCGGACCGTCGAGCTCGACGAGGAGGATGGATTGCCAGGTGCCGAGGACGAGTTTGCAATCGAAGACGGGGATCGTGAGCGAAGGACCAAGAATGGAGGACGCCATGTGCGACCATGCGTGCGAGGGATCATGACCATGCCGAAAGTCGATCTTGGGAATCATTTGCTGAACGACATTCAGTAGATCTTTCTCCGTTCCCTCCCCGACTTCCCCGGTCGTCAGGCACGCCGTCGTATGGGTCACGAAAAGACTGCAGAGCCCTTCTGTCATCAAGCGGTCGGAAATCAATTTATTGATTTGATCCGTGAGGTCGACCACCTGTTTGAGCCGATCGGTCTTAATTTTTAAGCTTTCCATCGCGTCAGTATAGCAGTTCGACAGAACCGGCGGCACGGTTTAAAGTGGAGGCGGATGGGACGAATGCTTCGTATAGGCCACCGCGGCGCCGCCGGCCACGTGCTGGAGAACACCCTCGGCTCCATTGAAAAAGCCATTGAGCTTGGCGTGGACTATGTCGAGATCGACCTACGTTTCACGCGAGACGGCCACGTCGTCGTCCTGCATGACGCGACCATAGACCGCACTACCAACGGCCATGGACGCATCAAGGATCTCACGCTCGCGCAGCTAAGACGCATCAAAACAAAAGACGGCCAGTATGTGCCGACATTAGAAGAGGTGCTGGAGCTGACTAATGGACAAGTGGGTCTGATGTTGGAATTGAAAATCCGAGGATTGGCAAAACCGGTTATCGAGATTGTGCAGCGGTGCGAGTTCAGCGGCCCAGTGATCTATGCGTCGTTTCACCATAAAGAGCTATCCCGTGTGCGTGAATGGCTTCCCTCGGCCCCGATCATGCCGCTCATCAGTCGTGGACTGATTGCCCTTCGCATCCCGGCCAAGCTTGGCGCTCAGCATGTCGGCATCAGATTCGATCGGGTCGTGAAGCCGGTCGTGGCATCACTGCATGCTGCGGACGTCCAGGTGTTTGTTTTTACGGTGAACCGTGCGGAAGACTTCACACGCGTGAGTGATATTGGCGTCGATGGCATTATTTCAGATATACCGCCACCCTTTTAGCACTGTCTCCGTAAAATGAAATGTTTTAACGATCATTCCTTTTGACGATTGGCAGTGATCTATATTACTTTGAATTAGCGTTTTGGCATGTTCGCTTGCAACGGATCGCCACTTTTTTGGAGGAGTGTTTAGACAGTGGGTCTACTTATCCACCGTCACACTTCCTTGATCTACAAAATGCTGAAGGGTTACCCTATTCTGCCCCTCCTCATTAAGACATATCTCAAGTAAAAGAATTTCATCAATTCTAGAAATATAGAAATCTTCTGTGCCATCAAACCCTGTCGAATTTATTCCAAAAACTCGTCCTGAAGGCCCAGCAACTGGCCCGCCACTTGCTCCATGATGGATAACCATGCTTGTCCTATAGCACGGCCCTGGAAGCATTATGCTGTCTCGTCCGCCAGGTAGGTATTCAACTATTCGTCCTTCATAAAATTCTGGTTGAAACGAAAGCACTTGACCGTCTCCTCTTTTTTCAACAACCGAACTTGGGTATGCAAAGGTTGCGACGATATCGCTGGGTGATTGAAGCCTAGTTGTCAACCGTACTCGAGGTGATAACAATGGTTCTCCCGTCGCAGCATGAGCTGCTGGCGCCGCTAAACCTATGGCAACATCCGCCGTATCATGAAAGCTAAATTGCAATACAGGCCGGATGAACCATTGATTCGGAGGGATTAGCTGCCAAGTAAAGATGGGGTGGCCATTTTCATGAGCGCTGAGAAGAACATGTTTAGCTGTTGCAAAAATTCCGAAGCTCGTGACGAAAAAGCCGGTACCTATAAATCGGTACAACCGTGAATCAATCATCTCAAGAATTGGGATGACACCTTCGCCTCCCTCTATAGGATCTCCTGACTCGTCTTCAAAACCATAGAGCCCAGGAGGGACGTGGCCATCGAGGTTAGGATGTTCAGGCGGGATACTGTCGGGCAACATGGGGCCTTAAGTCGATAAGGACGTTTCAGGTTGTTGTCTTTCTATCAGAACAACCTAACACTCTTTATTTATAAAAATGGCACTTACTCTCCCCTGAACAACCACCTTGTTTGCCCTGTAGCTAAATCGTCGCTCAGTTTTTTATTGTTTCACTCGAACGGCCGCCCAAAATACGTCAGCACCCACAGCGCCAACAGATACACACTGATCAGCGACTGAATTCCCGACACCGTACGCACCCACCCGGTAGGACGAATGGTATATTCGCGTGGCTGGAGGCGCGTCATCCACGTGCCGACGTTCAGTTCCTTCCATCCCATCTGAAAGGATGACAGGGCGCTGAAATACAATCCCGCGATGCAGGCCAGGAGCCAATGGATGGCGCGGCCGTAGGGGGCCTCCATGGGCCGCGCGCGCGGAAAGACAAATTCGGTCGTGAGACGCACCGGCTTATCGTCGTCCCACTTGTGCACGCAGTCTCCCATTTGCACGGCCCAGATTCCGGCGGACACGGGCCAACACGTCATCTCATGTTTGTCTTCGCCTTCCTTCTTCACCACCGGGCACGGCTCGTCGTGATTCCGAGTGGGTCGCAACATGACAGTATAGGGAATGGCAAAGACCACGAGGATGGCGCCAAGCAACATTAGCGCGCGCCCCGGCGCCATCCCATAGCCCGTCGGCACCTCGAAGAGCGCCCAATTGAAGAAGCCCTCGAGCATGTTGGACCGCATGCGCTCCTCGTGCCGGATCGCGTAGGTAATCTCGCGTTCTTCTCGGCGCATGCCGGATTTGCGAAAGGCTTCGCGCAACTCAACCAGCGAATGCGGTGAGACGGCAAATTTCAACTGAGCCAGGTGTGTGGCCAACGCTAGACTCGGCACGTTTGGGAGGCGGCCTGGTCTCAATTCCAAAACGACTGAATGCAAATCGGTGTCGAGATAGGCGCCGGTGAGATCCGCTCCTTTTAAGACGGCCTTCCGTAAATCGGCGCTCGAGAAAATGGCCTCAGTGGCCACCGCATCCATCAAGAGCGCTCCGGTCAATTTGGCGGATCGTAGATTTGCCTTGCTCAGATCGGCATGATCGAGCGTCGCATCAGTGAGGTCAGCTTCCTGCAGGTTGGCGCCGATCAACACGGCGCCCGTCAGATCGGCATCTTCGAGCTTGGCTCGTTTCAGGTTGCTACCCGTTAAATCGGCATCGCGTAGCAAGGCATGCCGTAAATCCACGCCCTTGAGGTCAAGTTTCGTCAAGATGATCCCGCACAGATTGGCTTGATTCGCCTTGACCTGCCCATTTTTCATCCACGCTTGATGGGCTTCGATCAGCTTGGCGACCGCCTCGGGCGATCCGGGACTCTGATGATTGTGAGGGCCGTTGCACGGTCCGTCGGCGCTCGCGCTCGCGCCGGATAGAAGCCCTGCCATCATCACAATCCGCACCGCACGCCCTATCACAGACCAGGCGTCCCTCATGCGCGAATCTGCTTTTCCAATGGTTGCTCGGCCCTGTGCACGAGCGATTGCAGGGTAATGCCGGCTAAGGCTTCCGTAACGGCACGATCGCGACTGTCCAGCAGACGATCTACTTCACTTCCCGAGTCGTATCGCAACACTGGTCCTGTCGCATCCTTTTGCCGGACGGCCTGCAAGACATCCGTGACCGCGATTAATTCCGGAGGTTTCACCAGTCCAATGCCCGCCGGCTCCAGGATACGACAGAGAATCCCGTGCCTGATCAGCCTATCGACCTGCTCTTCGACCAGAGATACGGGCATGTCGATTTCGGCGGCCAGCTCCGATGGCTGCAGCGGAAGGGATCCTTGTACATAACATCGGGCAATCTGGACGAGCAGGACCAACGCCAACCGTTCTCGGAACGCATAGGAGTTGTTTGCCAATAGGAACTGGGTGCGATAGGCGGTTGGATTCTGATGAAAGAACGCCACCTGAGCGCCGACGAGAATAATGACCCATCCGATATAGAGCCACAGTAAAAATAGGACGAGAATCGCAAAGCCTGAATAGATCGCGCTGTAGTTGGAGGACTGTACGACAAAGGCCGCAAACGCTTCGCCGGCCAATACCCATAAGATCGCCGCCGTGGCGCCGCCTACGAGTGCGGACCTGAATCGTACGGTTGTATTGGGCACGAATTTGTACACGAATGTGAAGAGCCCGGACAGCAGCACAAACGGCATGAGGTGCGCGGCCGAGACGATGAGATATCCGAAGGGCTGAAACTCAATAATTCGCTGAACGACGGTATTGCTTTGGACAGAGGCAAGCAGGCCCAAGGCGGTCACGACGAGGACGGGGCCCACGAGCACGACGCTTAGATAATCGGTAAACTTGCGTGTCAGAGAGCGGCCCCGTTGGACGCGCCAAATCGCGTTCAAGGTGGTTTCGATTTTGTCGATCAACGAATAGGTGGTGTACAGCAATCCGGCGATGCCGACCACCCCAAGTACGCCCACCTTGATATGGCTGACGAATTCAATCACCTGCGCGGTGATCTCCTCCCCCTTCTGGCCGAGGGGCTCTAAGGCCTGCGCCAACACCGGCTCGATCGAGTGATGCACGTCGAAAGCCTTGAGGACCGAGAAGGTGACCGCAAGAAAGGGCACGAACGACAGCAGGGTGGTATAGACCAAGCCCGCGGCTCTGGCATCCAAGAGGCGATTGCTAAACTCCATCGCCGCCGCCCACACCAGACGGAGGAGCTGCACACCGACCCGTTGCAGACCATGCAAAGAGTCGATGTCCATGACCCAGAGATCGTGCTTCAGGAACCGTTCAATGCGTGCGGTTGTACTCATCATCTACCGGCTTATGATCGACGTAGAGGAACCGATGAGACCGTCGTCTATCGTTGATTGCATCCTACCTGTCCCGTGAAGGCGGAGCAAGGCGGCTTGCGGGCAATCACGTATCAGCCTGAACGACAGGCGCGTTTGCGAACGACTAGAACCGGGTGACGCTGGAGAAATTGAAGTCGGCAATTTTCATGGCGGGCAGTTGCATCTTCCAGTTTTCGTTGGACACGGCATCCATGGGAGCGGTAAAGGCCTCGACTTGGCTGAAGGCACGAAAAGGGCTTTCGTGCCAACGAAAATTGACGAGCGGCGCGGTGATGCGGCCGTCCTCGATGAGATAGACGCCGTCGCGCGTCATGCCCGTTAAGGTAAGATCGGTGGGATTCACGTCGCGGATGTACCAAAAATTCGTGACAAGAATGCCGCGCTCGGTAGAGCGGATTAAGGCATCGACGTCCGCTGCCTCTTCGCCCTCGCCTGACAAATAGGGTGCATCGAATGCCGGAGTGGGATGCACGTGATGCTCCTGCGCCGTGTACCGGTCGTACCGCAATTGGGCCAGCACGCCATTTTCGATCCATGCCATCTCCGCAGCGGGTAATCCTTCGCTATTGAATCCCGTGCCCAAGAGGTGGGGATGGACGGGTTGATTGCTGAGCGTCAACCGGCGATCGATAATTTGGCGTCCCAATTTCCCTTCGTACGGGCTGGTTCGTTTGAAATACGATTTGGCATCCATCGTCCAAATCATCGGGCCGAGTAAACACGCGACGGCGGACGGTTCGAGAATCACGGTGTAGCGGCCGGGCGGAACTTCCTTGGGATGTGCCGCCAGCTTGGCTTTCTGAATGGCCACTTTCGTTCGCCCCGTGATGCCCAGCGCATCGATCGAGCGATGGGCGTTCGCCGCCCAGCCACTGGCATCGCCACCGGAAGCCGTGAGGCTGAACTTGGCGTCCGTGCGGGACTCGTATGCAAACAGACCGGTCTTGGCCGCAAGCCCGACAGCCGCGACGGAAGATGCGACGATGCCGGCTGCCGTGAGGTATTCCGTTCGGCACTGTTGAATGGCCGCCTCGGCATAGGCAATCCGCTTTTCAGGACCGGCGAGCGCGGTGTCCTGCCGCACCGTCTCCAGAGCTACATACTCCTGCGGCGGCAGCGGCTTCACGAATTCCGGATCTTCTGGAGACGCCCGAGCGATCTCCGTGGCGCGCACTACCATGTCGCGGATGGCATCTTCGCCGAAGTCCGTTGCCGTGGCCGTGCCATGCTGCAATCCGAACGACACCGTCACAGAGAGGGACACGCGGTGCGTGTGTACATTCTGCACAATTTGATCATTGGCAAACCGCGTCGTGCCGTTGCTCGCATCGTGGAGCGATACAAAGGTTTGACCGCCTTGGGACGTCGCCAAAACGAGATCGGCTAATCGTCGAAACTTTTCGCGCGTGATCAAGCCGTCCGCGTTGACAAGATCTGTCGACGGTTCGGTCATGTCCCCGCCTTCCCTTGAATGACGCTGACGTTGCGGAAGCGCGCATGCGCGGCGGCATGGGTCATCCATCCCGACTGGGTCGGCTGGCCCTTGCCGCATGTAATGAAGCCGTAGCGCCGCCTGTGTGAAGGATCGGCCACGGCGTCGCACTTGCTCCAGAACTCCGGCGTGATGCCGTGATAGATGACGTCCCGCAGCATGTGCGTGCGCTTGCCGTTCTCGATCAACCAAAACGCATCCCCGCCGAATTGAAAATTGTACCGGCGCTGATCGATGCTGAACGACCCGTGTCCTTCTATATAAATGCCGCGCTTGATGTCGGCGATCATGTCGTCAACCCTTGCCTGGCCGGGTTCCAGGGCGATGTTGGCGATGCGGACCATCGGCACCGACCCCCAACTATCCGCTCTGTTAGATCCACGCGAGCGCGTTTGCCCGATTTTCGGTGCGACCTCGCGGTTCGTACAGTACCCGACGAAGACGCCTTCCCGGATCACGTCCCACCGTTGGCAGACTACGCCATCATCATCATAGCCGGTGGCCGCCAGTGTCTCGGGTTCCGTATTATCGGCGACCAGATTGACGTGCGAGGAGCCGTATCGAAACGTGCCGAGCTTGTCCGGTGTGAGAAAACTCGTGCCGGCGTAATTCGCTTCATAGCCCAACGCTCGATCCAGTTCACTCGGATGGCCGCACGATTCGTGAATGGTCAACGAGAGATGTTCGGGGTCGAGCAGCAGATCATAGTCCCCTGCCTCTACTTCGGGCGCGCGGACTTTCTCGACAGCCTGTGCGGCGACGCGGGGCGCCTCCCGAAGGAACTGCGCGTCCGTGATCAACTCGAAGCCGGTCCGCAGATGCGGCGTGTTGAAGCCGCGGGACGCAAAGCGGCCGGCATGGACGGCTGTCGCCTCGAAATCGCCCGCCACCGCCAGCAAATCGAACTGCAGCCGAGAGCCTTCGGTCGACGCGAACACTTTTTTATCCCGTCGCGCCCAGAGACTGGCGCTGCTGCGCGCGACTCCTGTTTGCTTATGCAACGTTTCCATCGTTTCAAGAAGGAGCCGCGTCTTCTCTTGCAAGGGGACGGAAAACGGATCGATGCGCGACGCGGTCGTCACGGAATCGACGTGCACCGGTTCCGGACAGAGCGCGACGGGCTCGTTCGGGAGACGCGCCGATCCTTTGGCAATCTCAATGGCCAAATCGGTCACACGCCGTACCTCTCCCGCGGTCAGCACGGAGCTGGATGCGAATCCCCACGCCCCCCGATAGAGCGCACGCACGCCGAATCCACTGTCCTCATTGTCTTGAATGTGGGCAATCCGCCGATCCTCACCGGAGATGACCTGACTTCGGCTTTCCAGCAAGCGGACATCGCCATACTCGACTGCCGCCGCCTTCAGACGCCCGAGCACGAGATCTACGACTTCATCTCGGTCGATCATTTTTCCCATGGTTGCGCTCACTATACCGTGTTGCACCAAAGTTTTCGATTTCTTCTCCCTTCCATGACTTGACCGGGGTCTTCGTTTGGTCGGATAGTACGGGAGAAGATTGGCTGGCGATCTTCCTTGCTGAACATTGCCGGGACGGATATGGGTATAGTCCGATTTCACATAACACGGCGAACCATTCTTCTTGCCGTCGTTGCTACCGCATTATGCTTGGCCTTCCCCTTGCTCGCGCCAGCCACAGCGGATACGAATTGTCCTCCGACCCCCGCGCAAACCGAAGGGCCATATTATCCGCCGAAGGCCCAAATCGACGCGATGCTCGATCAGGATAATGATTTGACTCGGCTGAAAGGCCAATCGGGGACCCCGAAAGGACAGATCGTGTATGTCATGGGGCAAGTGCGCGATCGGCACTGTCGGCCGATCGAAGGCGCGGTGGTGGAGATTTGGCAGGCCTCCGAGAACGGACGGTATCGTCATCCGCGCGATCGCGATAATTCTGCGCCGCTCGATCCCGCGTTCCAATATTGGGGAAAGAACGTGACGGATAAGGAAGGGCGCTATCTGTTCAAGACGATCAAACCAGGGTCGTACCAAGCGGGTCGCAACTGGACGCGCCCACCACACATCCATTTCAAAGTGTCACATGGCGATTTCCGGCCGTTCATCACCCAAATGTATTTTGCCGGCGACGCCCACCAACAGACAGACTACATCTTGAACGAGGTACCGGCAAATCAGCGCGATCGCGTCATCGTTCAGCTCGGATCGCCCGGCGCAGAATATGAACCCGATGCACGACTCGGCCACTTCGATCTGACCCTGCTCACCCCCTAATCTGTGGTGGAGATTCTGCCAACTCGGGCAGGTCCTTTTAACGAATCGTGGACTGTCGGCCATGCTGCGCATACGAATCGCCATAGAAGAAGACTTTTCTGCAATGCTGGACATCCAACGGCGCGCGTTTGCCGAATACGAAGGTACGTATAAAACCAGTGGATGGACGACCGAAACGTTGGAGGACATTCAACGGGATGCGCGGGAGAAAAAGATGCTGGTGGCTGAATGGGATGGGCAACTTGCAGGATCAGTGCGATATTGGACGGTCGGCGGTGTCTGCGTGATCCGACTGCTCTCGGTGGAGCCGGCACATCAAGGACGCGGAATCGGCAAAGCCTTGATGCAAGCGATCGAGGAGCGCGTCATCGATGCGCACAAGTTCTATGTCTGTACCATGCTTCGGACGGCCCGCAACATTGGACTCTTTCTCGCGCTGAACTACCGCCCCGAATCGCTCTCGCCCGACCACTACAATCACATGGACATGATATGTTTTTCAAAGTATCCTCTGCGGCCATGATCCAGTGCTCGTCCGGCCCCGGTGGCCTTATCTCTCTTACAATGGTGGTCTCATGAGTCTCTCCTCCTCCGATACGCCGCAGATATCCGGCGTAATGGTCGTCTTTGGCGCAGACGGCGATCTGACGAAACGCAAGTTGCTTCCGTCGCTCTACAACCTGGCGGCGGGCCGCTATCTTTCCGAAGGATTTGTCGTTGTCGGTCTCGCCCGAACCGCCATGACGACCGAGGAGTTTCGCCAGAAGCTCGGTCGAGAGATTCGGGAGTATGCCACCACCACGGTAGACGCCGGCGTGTGGGAGTGGTTGCAACAACGGCTCTATTACGTGACGGGAGATTTTAACGACCCTCAGTCGTATCAACGCCTGCAAGATATGCTGAAGCAGGTCGGATCGATCCATCACACCTGTGGAAACAATCTGTATTATTTGGCCACGGCTCCGAGTTTTTTCGGTCTCATTATCCGCCATCTCAGCATGCAAGGCTTAACGGCTCAGGCACCCGGCACGTGGCAGCGCGTCATTATCGAAAAACCGTTCGGACATGACTTGGAGTCCGCCAAATCGCTGAACCGCGAGCTGCGACAATACCTGGAAGAAAATCAGATTTATCGCATCGATCATTATCTGGGTAAGGAAACAGTCCAGAACATTCTCGTGTTTCGATTCGGCAACGGCATTTTCGAGCCAATTTGGAATCGCCGGTACATTGACCATGTGCAAATTACGGTGGCCGAAAGTCTCGGGGTCGAGCATCGGGGCAATTATTACGATCAGGCCGGTGCGCTTCGCGACATGGTGCCGAACCATCTGCTGCAACTTCTGTCCGTAATCGCCATGGAACCCCCGAATTCCTTCGACGCCAATGCGGTGCGCGACGAGAAAACCAAACTCTTGCGTGCCATCTTGCCCTTACATTCGATCGAGGTGTTGCGCTCAGTCGTGGCCGCTCAATACGACGAGGGCATCATCGACGGTAAGCCTGAACCGGCCTATCGCCAGGAGCCGCAAGTCTCGCCGCAATCGAATACCGAAACGTATGTCGCGCTCAAGTTGTTGATCGATAGCTGGCGATGGGCGGACGTGCCGTTCTATCTGCGGACCGGAAAGCGCTTGGCGAAACGGGTGACGGAAATCGTGATCCAGTTTAAGCGTCCTCCCTTCATGCTGTTCCGCAAGACGTCGGTGGATCAATTGGCGCCCAATATCCTCATCATTCGGATTCAACCAGACGAAGGCATCTCGCTCTGTTTCGACGCGAAAATTCCAGGCCCGGCCGTCCGCGCCGGTAAGGTAGATATGGATTTTCGCTACTCCGAGTATTTCGGGAATGCTCCGCAGACGGGCTATGAAACGCTCCTATATGATTGCTTTCTCGGAGACGCGACTCTTTTTCAGCGCGCCGATACGGTTGAGGTGGGATGGAGTATGGTGCAACCGATCCTCGATGTATGGGCCTTGCTACCCCCCAACGGACTACCTCAGTACCCGGCCGGATCGTGGGGGCCTCCTGAAGCGGACGAGCTGCTGGAACGAGACGGCCATAGGTGGCACAACAGTCCGTAAACAGGCCGCAGAGTTCACTCTGTCGCTGTCCCTCCCGCTTCCAGATCGCACGTTAAAACTGCTATACTAATTGTCCTTTTTCAATCCGGAGCGCGCCATGCCCGCCAAAACATTATTTGAAAAAATTTGGGATGCCCACGTCGTGCGCGAGTCGAACGGCACAACACTGCTGTACATCGATCGTCATCTCGTCCACGAAGTGACCTCGCCGCAGGCCTTTGAGGGGCTCCGCGACGCCGGACGCCGTCCTCGACGAACGGCCTCGATCCTTGCGGTGCCGGATCACAATGTGCCCACGACCGACCGTCGTTTGCCGATCGCCGACGCCGTCAGCGCGACACAAATTCACACGCTCGAAGACAATTGCCGCGCCCTCGGCATCACCCTGTTCGGCATGAACGATGTCCGGCAGGGCGTCGTGCATATTATCGGACCCGAGCAGGGCTTTACCTTGCCGGGAATGACGATCGTGTGCGGTGATTCGCACACCTCCACGCATGGGGCATTCGGCGCCTTGGCGTTCGGTATCGGGACAAGTGAAGTTGAACACGTATTGGCAACGCAGTGCTTAGTCCAGACCAAGCCCAAGACCATGCTGATTAAGGTCGAAGGCACGCTCTCGAATCGCTGTTCCGCAAAGGACATTGTCCTCGCCATCATCGGAAAGATCGGTACGGCGGGCGGCACCGGATATGTGATCGAATATGCGGGATCGGCGATCCGAGCTTTGACGATGGAAGGGCGTATGACGCTCTGCAATATGTCGATTGAAGCGGGGGCTCGCGCGGGAATGGTTGCACCAGACGAGACGACCTATGCCTACATCAACGGCCGCCCGATGGCCCCAAAAGGAGAACTGTTCGAACGCGCCGTCAAGGCCTGGCGTCAACTGCCGACCGATGCCGGCGCGAGCTACGATCGCACGATCGAGCTGCGCGCCGAGGATATTGCTCCGCAGGTCACTTGGGGCACCAGTCCGGGGATGGTCACAGGTGTAGATGGGAAGGTTCCCAATCCTGGCGAGATCACGGACGAAGCGGTACGCAAGGCGACGGAACATGCACTGGAATATATGGCGTTGACGCCCGGTATGCCGATTACCCAGATTAAACTCGACAAGGTCTTCATAGGGTCCTGCACGAACGCCCGCATTGAGGATCTGCGATTGGCGGCGGAGTATGCCAAAGGGAAGAAGGTGGCGGGCAGCGTGCACGCCATGATTGTTCCCGGCTCGGGGCTCGTGAAGAAACAAGCCGAGGAGGAAGGCCTGGATCGCATTTTCAAGGAGGCCGGATTTGAGTGGCGGGAAGCCGGATGCAGCATGTGCCTGGCGATGAATGCCGATGTGCTTCAACCCGGAGAGCGATGCGCGTCGACCAGCAATCGGAACTTTGAAGGGCGGCAAGGCGCCGGCGGACGCACGCATCTCGTATCGCCGGCCATGGCGGTTGCCGCAGCAGTCGAAGGACATTTTGTCGACATCAGGACCTGGTCTTAAGGGATGCTGAAAAAGGCCCCCAATTTTGTTCTCGGCTTGTCAAAGTCCTCAACGTACCCCTTCGGAAGGAGCGCGTCTTGGCGCTTGAGGTGGGCGGGTGTAATGTACATCTCCGACTTTGACTTCCCCTACGGCCTCGTTGGAGGACCTTTTTGAGCATCCCGAATCCTCGCTTTTAATAAAGAGCTACAACATGCAATCTTTCACTACCCTCACCGGAATTGTCGCGCCGCTCGATCGAGTCAACGTCGATACTGATCAAATCATTCCCAAGCAGTTCTTGAAAACCATCAAGCGAACCGGCTTGCGCGAAGGACTGTTTTACGATTGGCGCAGGAAGAAAGACGGCTCGCCAGACCCGGAGTTTTTCCTGAATCAGCCACGCTATCAGCAGGCGACCCTGCTTCTCACTCGCGAGAACTTCGGCTGTGGCTCGTCACGGGAACACGCTCCGTGGGCTCTCCTCGATCAGGGCTTTCGCTGTCTGATTGCCCCAAGCTTCGCGGATATTTTCTACAATAACTGCTTTCAGAACGGCGTGCTGCCGGTCGTGTTGAAATCAGACGAAGTGCAGTCGCTGTTTGAGGGTGTGCGGGGGAAAGAAGGGTTTCAGCTCACCGTCGATCTCGCGGCGCAAACGGTGGCCGCACCGGAAGGCAAGGTCCATCGCTTCGACATCGATCCGTTTCGAAAAGATTGCTTGCTGAAAGGCCTCGACTCCATTGGTCTGACCCTCCAACACGAAACAGAGATTTCCAGTTACGAGGCACGCCGGTCAGCGCAGACGCCATGGCTGTTTCCTGATCTTCAATAGTCTCCGCTCAAAACTTCAGCTGGACCTCCGTATCAATCCGCGGCCGCTTGAACAGCTCCCAGGCATTGCCCCCGCGAAGGAACAATTCGACCCACTTGATCTGTTCGCCATGCTTGGTCTTCCACCCACTGCTGCCGGGTGCAAACGCCAACTGCCCGGCCTTCACGCCGAACGTGCCGTCGCTGACGACGGCCTGGTGTGCGACTCCGTTGATCTGTATCAGGAGACAGGTCCCTGAACGGAACCTGTTCTCATCGAAGCAAATGGTGGTTTTCACATTACCGTATCCGTCGACGTAGGCGATCCTAGACACCGGCACGTCTGGAATCAGGCGGGAATCGATCTCCTCTGCCAACGCTTGAGCACGCCCAAGGGCAATAGACGCTGCAGCCTGCGGAAAGAAATCGCGAGAGCGAAATTGCGATCCTTCCGCCTCGATAGCGGCCCAGCGCAATTTTTCAGCCTCATCTCGAATGAACGATAACGCATGGCCGGCGCTCACACCGATGACACGCACACCCGTTTGCAGCCGGGCATAGCTGAGACGCTCACCGGCATTTCCTGCCCGAGCGGCATGATCATCCTCACGCGGCGCGACATTGTGGTAGATGATCGTCCCTACCGGCGCCGGATTGAGGGCGAGTTGCGCGATGCAAAAACCGGCGGCCAATGTACAGAACGGAGGAACGGGTGTCAGGACAGGCTCTGCGTCCGGCAGGTACAGCTTAAGGCGCTGCACCACCTCGGCAAAGGCCAGGTCCCCCTGCCCATAATCCGCGACGATGTGCACCAGCATGGATAGCCTGTAAGTGGTTTCTTGTGTTGATCATACCGTGTGGTCGTTAAACACGCTGTCAGTTTATGGGAAGGACACGAAGATCCGAGCGGGATGCTCAAAAAGGTCAGCAGCAAGGCCGCAGGCGCAGTTAAAGCCGGAGGCGTACATTACACCCGCTGCTAAGAGGAGCAACTAACACTGAGGTGTTTACCCCAGTTCGGAGGAGCGACCGCATACGACTCCATGTCCGGCTGTTCCGCAAATGGGTCGCGCAGGAGACAACGGAGGCGCTCGATTTCCGAATAATCCTTTTTCTCAACGGCAAGCGCAATCGCTTGCTGTGCGAGATAGTTTCGGAGTACATATTTGGGATTGACTTGGTCCATGCGCGTGCGTCGATCGCAATCTTCGCTGCCTTCCATCGCTAAGCGGGCGCGGTAACGCTGCGCCCACGCATCGAACGCGGGTCGGTCCAGAAAGAAGTCCCGCAAGCGATCGTTGGGATTCGCGGAAGTGGTATGCGTGTGAAACTCTCCGAGAGTTCTGAATACCAGCGTGTAATCGGCCCGACTTGTTTGCATCATCTTGAGTAGGTCGGTAACCAGCGCTCCATCTTCGTCGTGTTTTTCTTTGAGCCCTAATTTTTCGCACATGAGTTCGGTGTAGTGTCCATTGAGAATCCGATCGTAGGTCTGGAGCGCGGCTTTCAGCGGCTCTTCTGAGGCGAGCGGCAACAACGCCTGGGCCAGGCAACTGAGATTCCACAGCCCGATATAGGGCTGTTGATCGAAGGCGTAGCGACCATGATGATCGGAGTGGTTACAGATGAAACCCGGATCGTAATCATCCATGAATCCGAAGGGACCATAATCGAGCGTCAATCCCAGAATCGACATGTTGTCGGTGTTCATTACGCCGTGTGCAAATCCAACTGCCTGCCACTGCGCAATGAGGCGGGCCGTGTGCTCGACCACCTCGGCAAACATCTGGATATAGCGATCCGTTGTGTCGACGAGCTGAGGAAAATGTTGCTCGATAACGTAGTCCGCCAACCGCGTGAGGAAATCAATCTGCCGGCGGTAATAAAAAATCTCGAACGAGCCGAACCGCACGTGGGTCGGCGCCATTCGGACCAGCATCGCGCCGGTTTCGATGGTCTCCCTCCACACCTTGTCGTCACTCGCCGTTATGCATAGGGCGCGCGACGTCGGAATACCGAGCCCATACATCGCTTCGCTACAGAGATATTCGCGGATAGTCGAGCGCAGCACGGCCCGCCCGTCGCCGTCGCGCGAGAATGGAGTCAATCCCGCGCCCTTCAGATGCAAATCCCATTTCTCACCACGGCTATTCCGCACTTCTCCGAGCAAGATGGCACGGCCGTCCCCCAATTGGCTGACATTGACCCCGAACTGATGGCCGGAATAGAGCAAGGCGATGGGATCGGAACCGGGCAAAAGACGGCGTCCACTGAAGTACTCCGCGAATGCGGCGTCATCGGCCTCTTGCGGGTCCAGATCGATCAGCGCCGCCGCGTCTGGGTTAAAACTGATCAGCGAGGCGGGTTCTACAAACGGCGTCGGAGATACCCGACGGTAGAAATCTTCCGGCAAGCGCGCATACGTATTATCGAAGACAAGGTGCTCGAGATCCTGCATAGGACATTATGACGGATACATTCAGGCATCGGCAAGATTCGTGTCTTGTCTTTGCAGAAAGGGTTGTCTACAATACGGCTCTGCGCAAGGAGGCCTCGTGAAAGGCGTACGGTTCGAACGATTGGGAACCGGTCGGTATTACAACGTGATCTTGCATATCGGCAGCACCTACGTGCCGGTCAGCGATGATACGATCGCCGAACTGAAGACCCAGACCCTGCTGTCGCCCGATCGTTTTTTAGACCTGCTCATCCAAAAGATCGGCTACTCGTCCTACCTCAAAGAGCAAATCCGTAACGAACTTAAAAAGGCCGGCGACCCGGTGACGCAGATTACGGTCCTCCAGGGCGCGATCCGCGACCTCTAATATCGCCAGCTGAAAACAGCATCCAACCTCGTTCTCGGCTCTAAAGAATCCTCAACGTACCCCAGAGGGTACGCTTCCGGTTCTTTCCTCGCCTGCGGCCTCGTTGGTCTGCCGTTTTGAGCGGCTGGATGTTTGGCCTTGATCTCTGCCTAACAACACAAACCAAGTGTGGTCTGGCATCGGTTTGATCTCAACTGCGTGAGCACCATCTAGCCTGCTCAACGCCTTTACGTTGGGTGACAATGCGCTCAAAATGCCCTCCAACGAGGCCCGAGGTGAAATCAACGCCGCAGGCGCAGCCTCTGGGCTATGTTGAGGACGTTGTCGAACCGAGAACGAAACTCGAGGGCATTTTCAGCGCGTTGCTAGAGGTCCCAGGTGCCGCCTGCCTTATACGCATACGACATAATGGTGCTTTTTTTATCGGGATCTTTTTCTAGCTTGAGAGCTTTGGCGTAGAGTTCGACGGCGGTTTCCGGTTTGTTGCGTTCGGCGTAGATTCGAGCGAGCCCGAAGTGCGCTTGCGCGTCATCGGGATTGCCTTTAATCGCACGATTGAACCGATCCATCGCTTCCTGTTTGTTGCCGCCGTCGAAGAGAATCCATCCGAGTGCGGTTTCCGCGGGAGAAAAACTTGAGTCGGCTTCCAGAGCGGCCCGATACGCTTTGATCGCAAGATCGACGCGATTTTTTTGATGATAGAGATCGCCGATGGCAAAGTGTGCTTCCGCATCGCGAGAGTTGAGCTTCAGCGCCTCTTTATATTCCATGATGGCCGCCTCCAGCTTGCCTTGCTCGGCGAGCGCGCTCGCTAGATTGGCATGAGCCAAGGGATCATCGGGGTTCTGTTTGATGACCTCGCGATATTGTGGAATTGCCATTTCGAACTGGCCTTGTTGTTGATAGGCTACGCCCAAATTGGTCCGCGCCGCTGTATACATGGGATCTAGCTTGACGGCTTCACGGTATTCTCGAATCGCCATATCCATCCGGTCGGCGCGTTCATGAATTTGCGCCAGAAAGTAATGGGGGTGCGACGCCCCCGGATCAAGCCGGATCGCCTCCTTATAGCGAGGCACCGATTGTTCCGATTGACCGGATTGTGCCAGGAAGAGTCCGGCGATAAGGTGGACCGACGCGTTCGCGGGATGATCTGTTACGAGCGCGTCCACCCACCCCTTGACCGCGTCGATATGTGCCGCGTCTTGAAGAGAGCGCTCATGCGTATGCCACGCCGCCCCGAATTCACCGCGCAGTAGTTGTACGACGTTCAACGCAAAATAGGGGCGAGGATCGTGTTTCAGCCCGGCCGCGCATAGCCACGCCTCGGCGGTGACCGAAACAGTCGTCCACTCACCTTGAATGATGGCCTCTTCAATCTTCTTTGCGTAGTCAATCATGTTATGTCATGTAGGCCGTATCATCGACATCATACTCAGCCTCAACATCATAACAAATCAACCAAGCCGGAGAGCATTCTCTACGGTGAATGGTGAGCAGCAGTCACTAGTAGGGCCGCTCAAAATGATCGTTCGGCAAGGCCCCAGGCGAGACAAAACCGGAGGCGTAGCCTCTCTCCCTCCCAGCCCCGAGCCCGTCGAGACCGGCTCTTTCCCGCACTGGGCTGCGTTGAGGATTTTGGCGACCCGAGAACGCGGCCCGGGAAGGGGCGCGTCTTGGCGCGCCTGGGGCGGGTGGGTGAAATGATCGTTTTCAGCAGCCATCATCTTGTGAGGGTGTCTTCTTCGGTCGGTGGCGTCGCTTGAATCCGCTCCCCGAGAAAAGGATAACGCTCCACGATCTTCTGTTTCATCTGCCATGCGATGTCCCGATACGACCAGTGGCCTTTCACTCCTGATCTCAGACGGGCAATGTATTCCGCCTCCGCATAATCCATTTTGAAGAGACAGCGGACTTTGAATCCGAAAGGAATGGCATACAGCGCCGCCTCCTGATCGGAGGTCCGAAGCGTCTCGATATCGACTTTCACGGCATCCATCGCTGCTCGATAATCACCATCCAGTCCGGCCTCAACTAACGCCGGAGGGGTCTCATAGCCATGCGCCGTCGTGAAGTTCTGCTGCGTTTGTTGGCATCGACGATGGCGATGAAGGTCGCGCCAGCCCCCGATATCCATCAGAATGTCGAACACGAAGCCATACCCGACGCGAAACTCTTTGGGAAGTTCATCGTACGGACCGCGTTTGCGGAGCGCGACATCCACCAGCTCTTGCTTCTGCTTGTCCGTCCATTTCTCGACGGCCTGGAGGAGCGCCCGATAGGGGGCATGGCTCACGCGATACAATAGGGTCGCCGTCAACTCATCAAGCGGAGGGTGGGCTTCAATCAGATCGACCGCCGGCACTCGCATCGTGGTTGCGACCGGCAGGTCCAATCCTTCGGCTTTGAGCGGGTCACGCGCATAACGCGCAAGGTCGGTATACACTTCGGCCTGGTAGGGATTAGCTACGGCATGCCGGGCGAGCGTCGGCGCCAATGGTTCCGCGAGCCCTGCCGGCTGTCCACATAGTTCACCCCACAGATTCATCGGCTGGCGCGTGCAGGCTTCCTTAAGGTCTTCTCCGATCAGGCGCAGCTCGGGAAGCTGCGATGAGAGAAGTCGGGTGATTTGCTTCTCCAGCGTGCGGATACTGACCACTTGCCCCACGTTGGTTCTGACCGAGAGGGGAAGCAGATAGCGCGTCACGTCGAAGGTTCGGGCGGCGATCGTCCGATCATAATCGCCGGGTTTCATGCTTTCCGGACGAGGGGTGCGTGATGACAAAAATGCCTTTAGAGGATCGTGTAGCAGCTGGTAGGCGTTGAATAGGCTGCCCAGTATGCCGCGATAGGCGCCTTCGGTTTCCGTGCCGTGGATGGCATCCGGGACATAGCAGCCGCTGGGACCGAAGTTTTGATAGCGACTCGATTTGGCCTGCCCGTCCCAGAGCGGCTCATCTTCCAATCGGATAGCCGCCAGCTCGGAGATGTGCTCAAAGCAAATCATGACGTGTCCGAGATCCGCGATTGACCCATGTCCATAGGCAAAGTAAAACTGCTCCCAAAATTTTTCAGAGGAATGCGAGTGCACCCACCGAATGCTATTTTCAATGGAGTCGGGGGAGCGGCTATAACGGGCGAGTGCGTATGCGGATTTTTCCGGAGGCATGGGAGCCACCGCAATGACTCGGCGACTGGGGCCGTCTTGCATAGATTCCTTCTCTGCGAGCAACCGCCCGATCATCTTTGCAAACGCGCACTATAACGCCGCCACTCAGCGTGCGCAAGCCGAGCGCTCGCGTTGACTTGCCCTCCTCTCGTAGTTATAGTCCATCCTCTTGCGACCCGTCGGTCGTCCCACTACATGATTCACGGCATCAAGGGCGTCAAAGATATTTTGCCTGACGAGATCGGGCGATGGCAGGCCATCGAGTCTGCGGCCCGACGTCTGTCGAGGCTGTACGGTTTTCGCGAAATCCGCGTGCCGATTTTCGAGCTGACCGAGCTGTATGCCAGAAGCATCGGGGCCAGTACCGATATTGTCGAAAAAGAGATGTACACCTTTCCCGATCGCGACGGCAAATCTCTCACGCTTCGACCGGAAGGTACGGCCGGCGTCGTGCGCGCCTTTATCGAACATAATCTGAGCGCTTCCCCCACGCTGCAAAAGTTCTTCTACGTGGGACCGATGTTTCGTCACGAGCGTCCGCAGGCCGGACGCTTGCGGCAATTTCATCAATTCGGCGTCGAATCCTACGGAAATCCCGGCGCGCTCGCCGACGTGGAAGTGATCTCGCTCCTGTGGAGATTCCTCACGGAATTACAGTTGCCCGGCCTGACGCTGGAGATGAATACCCTGGGAGAGTTATCGGATCGCACGGCCTATACAGCCGTCCTCCTCGGTTTTCTCCAGCAGCGAAAAGAGCGACTTTGCGAAAATTGCCGTCGTCGGATGGAGACGAATCCCCTGCGCGTACTCGACTGTAAGGTGCCCGAGTGCAAAGCGGCGACGGCCGAGGCGCCGAAGATTACGGATTCTCTTTCAATCCAATCCCGCGCCCATTTTGATCAGGTGCTCAACGGACTGAGAGATCTCGGTATTCCTTTTGTCCTTAATCCACGACTTGTGCGAGGCCTGGATTATTACACCCTCACCACTTTTGAAGTGACGTCGCAGCACTTGGGAGCCCAAAACGCGGTCGGCGCAGGGGGTCGATACGATGGGCTCGTTGAGGTCTTAGGCGGACCCAAGACGCCGGCCATTGGATTCGCGGTTGGGCTCGAACGGGTGTCCCTCATGCTGCCCGATTCGATTCTCCCTGTAGATCCGCAACTCCTCGTGGTGGCGGCATTCGGTTCTCAGGGATTGCCCGTTGGAGTTCGACTTCTTTATGACCTTCGGGGGTTAGGCGTGCAGGCCGAAATGGATTCCCGCGCAACTTCTCTGAAGGCTCACTTGCGCCAGGCGGATCGCATGAAGGCGTCTTATGTCGTCATGATCGGGGATGACGAAGTCTCAAAGGGTCAGCTTCTACTGAGAAATATGGTGACAAAAGAGCAAGAAGAATTACCCCTTTCTACTGCCGCCCGGCAGCTGGCCGAGCGGCTTCTCTAGCTGCGATTTTCTCCCTATTTTTCAGTTGACATCATTTTCTATAAAGAGTAATTTTCTCCTGGACAATCAATAAGTAACACACGTCGAGCTCTCTTCCCAGACCCTGTTGATATCTATGCAGAAAAAGAAGCTGGGAATACTGTTATCCACCCCTCCTTCCCATCCGAATATCACCACCGTCACTCACTTATGTGAAGAAGGCTTGAAGTCGGATGTCGATGTGTATCTGTACCTCATTGATGAGGGGGTTAAAAACCTGACCAATCAGAGTCTCTTGGGCTTATCTCGAACGGGAGCGAAGCTCTTTGCATGTGCATATGGGTGTCAGCAGCAGGGAGTTTCGACGACGAATCTAGACCCTGCTATCCAGTTGTGCGGCTTGGTCGTGCTCTCAAATATCATCAACGGTTGCGACCGGTTCGTGGCATTCAATTAGTGGAGACCTGTGCCGCCGAGTATTATCGTCGTCATTCGTGCAGACCCTCGACAATCGGGACGTGCGGTTGAAGCACTTCGTATCGCCCTTGGTCTTGGAACAGGAGACAACCCACTCACAGTGATACTCCTGGATAATGCGCCCCTACTTTTGGCCGAAGATACGGATGACGTTGTCGATGTCGAAATTTTAGAGAAACATCTGCCTGTCTTTAAAGAACTCAAGATGCCATTTGTACTCCAGCACAACAGTCGGACTCGGTTCTCCCTGGATTCAGAGTTCGAGATTCGCGAAACTTCCGACACAGAGATCACAGCCAGCATCGCCGCTGCCGACCGGGTCCTAGCTTTTTAATTCAAGACGTGACGATTGCGAAAGATTCTCTATCTCCTGAAAGACACAGAGCCTGCTCACGCCGATCTCATACCGGGTAGCCCGCCTTCAGAGAGTGAGGTGTCGGTGATCCTCCTCCAAGATGGTGTGACCATGACCCTGCCGGTAGTATCACGTGTCTATGCACTTTCGGATGATGTCGTGACTCGTACCGCTACGACATCTTATCCTCTCGTTTCCTATGCCGATATGCTTCGCTTGATTTTCGATTCAGATGTGGTAGTGGCTTTATGAACAGGCTTCTTCTTCTGAGAGGTTTTTATGGTCAAGCCAATTCATCGTCGTCGGAGTCGGAGTAATGCCTGTGCAAACTGTTGATAGTCGCGAAGCTCAAAGGGTTGAAGAGTTTCAAGAGATGGCAGACGGTTCATATCTGTGGCAATCGTGGGGACGATGCGAGGAAGAAGGTCTAATAGTCTGTGCATGAAATTTCTGTTGAAAATGAGTTGAAGTTGTAGCTCCGATCGTCTGTCTGTTTCGTAATCCGTTGAAAATAAGTTGGTTTATCAACAGATGTTAATAAGTCTGTGTATAAGTGGAGGGTGGAAGCCATGAAGGTCGAGACGGTATGGGAAGATGCGCTGGCTCATATCGAAACAAGAGTCCCACGACATGTCTATGATACATGGTTTATCCCATTGAACTTCAATGGGATACACGATTCATCCGTGCAACTAGGGGCTCCTAATAAGTTTTTTGGAGATTGGCTCACCGAGCATTACGGAGATCTGATGTCGGAGGCGTTTGCGGTGGCGACGGGGAGAGAAATGAAGGATATTGCCGTGATGTTTATCCCTGACGGGAAGACTGCTGAAAAGCAGCCTTCGGTCACCGGGCAATCTGGGACGTCCCACACCGCGACGAGCCGCTCTCGTAAAATTCTTCATCTCAATCCAAAATATTCGTTTACCAGCTTCGTCGTGGGAGCCAGCAATCAATTTGCGTATGCTGCCTGTCGCGCGGTCGCCGATGCCCCAGCCAAAGCGTATAACCCACTCTTTATCTACGGCCAGGTCGGATTAGGTAAGACCCATCTGCTCAAAGCGATCGGCAATCATCTCGCTGAACGCTCTGACATGCGCATTGCGTATGTGACGACCGAGCAATTCACCAACGAGGTTATTAACTCGATTCGCTACGACAAGATGATGGAGTTGCGGAAACGCTATCGGAATATCGACATGTTGCTGGTGGATGACGTCCAGTTCCTGGCGGGAAAAGAGCGGACGCAGGAAGAGTTTTTCCACACCTTCAACACCCTGTATGAAGCGCAAAAACAAATCGTGCTCTCGAGCGATCGTTTTCCCAAAGACATGCCCGATATGGAAGAGCGGTTACGGTCTCGGTTCGAGTGGGGCTTGATCGCCGATCTCCAATCCCCCGATATCGAGACACGCATCGCGATCTTGCGGAAGAAGTCGGACGATGAGGGTATTGGGCTGCCGGAGGAAGTCATCCAATACTTGGCGTCGACGATGAAGAACAATATCCGCGAACTGGAGGGGTCCTTAGTTCGCCTCGGAGCGTATTCGTCGCTCACCGGCCAACCGATCGCGATGGACATGGCCAAAAATGTCTTGCGCGACATCATCGGAGATAAGAGGAAGGTCGTCACGATGGACGATATCGAAGAAGCCGTGGCCGAACGTTTTCATCTCAAAATTTCAGAGATGAAGTCACATCGGAGGAGCAAAACACTCGTCCATCCCAGGCAAATTGCGATGTATCTGTGTCGTGAGTTGACCAATTCGTCCTTCCCTGAGATTGGGCGGCATTTCGGCGGGAAAGATCACACCACGATCATCCATGCATGCAAGCAAATTGCTAAAGCAAAGGAAGCCGATCTCTCGCTCCGGTCTACGTTGGAAAGCCTGACGAACCACATTACGAAAGGTTGAACGTCGCCGCCGCAATGCTGTGGTGCGCCAAGAGGAGACTCTCATGAAGTTACGAATCTCACGAGATGAGCTGTTGACCGGTCTGCAGCGGGTTCAAGGCGTGGTCGAAAAACGCAATACTATGCCGATCCTGTCGAACATTCTTCTGGAGGCCAAAGCGGACGGCGTCGACATTCTTGCCACAGACCTGGAGATCGGCATGCGCGGCCTTTACAAAGCGACCGTGGAGGAGCCGGGAAGCGTGACGCTGTCAGCCAGAAAGCTGTATGAAATTTTGAAGGAACTGAAGGACGGCGAGGTCGAATTGACGGTCAGCGAAAATAAGTGGACGACGATTCAAGCGGGCAAAAGTCAGTTCAAGATCGTGGGGCTGCCCAGCAGCGAATATCCTCAAATGCCTGCCATTGATCGTGAAGGCCTGACGCCCTTAGCCGGCGTGGGCTTGACCGATCTGATCCGCAAGACTCTCTTTGCGGTCGGCGATAACGATGCTCGCTATATTCTCAATGGCCTCCTCGTCTCACTCACGGCCTCGGATAAAAAAGCGACGTTGCGCTTGGTCGGCACGGATGGGCACCGGCTGGCCGTGGCGGAACAGGACATCAGCGCGTCCGTCGCCAAGGATGCGCCGAAAGAGATCAAGGCGATTATTCCCAAGAAAGCGGCCCAAGAAATGCGGCGCCTCCTTGAAGAGGGAGGGGACGGCGAGCCGCTCATCGGCTTTACGAAGAATCTTATGATTTTTCGCAAGAGCGGGCTCTTGCTCACCTCACGTCTCATGGAAGGCAATTATCCTAATTATCAACAGGTGGTCCCCAAAGAGACGAGCAAGCAGATTACAATGGATAAGGGCGAATTCGAGGGGGCACTCCGGCGCGTGGCTGTGCTCTCGCGGGATAAGACCAACGCCGTCAAAGTGACGTTTTCATCGGATCAAGTGACGCTCTTTTCAAGCAATCCCGACTATGGAGAAGCCACCGAGGAATTGCCCGCAAAGAATACCGGTGGCGAGATTACGACCGGATTCAATGCTCGTTATCTGCTCGATGTCCTGAGCGTTGTCGACGGCGAATCCGTCTCTCTGCAGATGGAGACGCCCTTGAGCCCATGTTTGGTCAAGGAGCCGGCGAATCCGGGGTTTATGTGCGTAGTCATGCCCATCAAAGTCTGAGAATGCTGAAACAGGCGCACAGCGGCGTTCTCGGGTCGAAAAAATCCTCGACGTACCCCAGAGGGTACGCCTGCGGCTTTTCCTCCCCTGCGGCCTTGCTGGTCAACCTGTTTGAGCATTCTCATAGATACGAGCGGTAACTTGTAGCCGGAAATAGAATTCAATGTTTCAAGTGATGATAGCTGGCGGCTTATCAAACTAGGAGACGAATGGCGACGAAAGATGTGAAGGACACGCCGGAAACCGAGGCGCCGAAGCGGAGTCAATCGGACAGTTATAGCGCTGACCAGATCAAGGTGCTCGAAGGGCTGGATGCCGTTCGTAAGCGTCCCGCCATGTACATCGGCAGCACCGGGGTCGATGGGCTGCATCATCTGGTATATGAGGTCGTCGACAACAGCGTCGACGAGCATATGGCGGGGTTCGGTGAGACGATCGAGGTCACGCTCCAAATCGACGGCAGCGTCATTGTGATCGACAACGGCCGCGGCATTCCCACGGGCATGCATTCTACGCAGAAAAAGTCGGCCGCCGAAGTGGCGCTCACCGTGCTGCACGCCGGAGGGAAGTTCGAGCAAGGCGCCTATACGGTATCCGGTGGGCTGCACGGGGTCGGTATCTCGGTCGTCAATGCGTTGTCGGAATGGTTGGAGTTGGAGATCTGGCAGGACGGTCAGGTGTTCGAACAGAAATACGAGCGCGGCAAGCCACTGGCCCCGCTCAGCGTCACCGGCAAGACAAAGAAACGCGGCACGAAGGTGACGTTTAAGCCCGACAGCCAAGTGTTCGAAATTTTAGAGTACAGCTTCGACACCTTGGCTCAACGTCTCCGCGAACTCGCATTTTTGAACAAGGGCCTTGCCATCACACTGAAGGATGAGCGCAAGGAGAAGGAACAGGTCTTTAAGTATAAGGGCGGAATCGTGTCCTTTGTCGAGCATTTGAACGAAGCCAAGACCCCGCTGCACAAGCCGATCTATGTGTCGATCGAAAAGAGCGACATGATTTTGGAAGTGGCGCTTCAATACAACGATGGCTATGCCGAAAACCTCTTCTCCTTCGCCAATAATATCAATACGCGCGAGGGCGGTACCCATCTGGTTGGCTTTAAGGCGGCGTTGACGCGCACGATCAATAATTACGCCAATGCCAACGATCTCTTGAAGAAAGACACGGAGTCCTTGACCGGCGATGACGTACGTGAGGGTTTGACCGGCGTCGTCAGCGTCAAAATACGCAATCCTCAGTTCGAAGGGCAGACGAAGGCGAAGCTGGGTAATAGCGAGGTTAAGGGTATCGTCGAAGCGGCGGTCAATGAGGCGCTCGGCAACTACTTTGAAGAGAATCCAACGATCGCGCGAAAGATCATCGGCAAGGCGATCGACGCGGCGCGCGCGCGTGAGGCCGCGCGCAAAGCCAAGGATTTGATTCGGCGAAAAAGCGCATTAGACGGCAGCTCGCTTCCGGGTAAATTGGCCGACTGTTCGGAAAAAGATCCTGCGCACAGCGAAATCTTTATCGTGGAGGGCGATTCCGCGGGCGGGTCGGCAAAGCAAGGGCGCAATCGGAAGTTTCAGGCTATCCTGCCGATCAAAGGCAAAATCCTGAACGTGGAGCGGGCGCGTTTCGATAAGATGCTGTCGAGCGAGGAGATCCGTGTGCTGATCGTCGCCATGGGAACGGGTATCGGCCGCAAACGCGAAGATGCGGCGCCGGGAAAGGACGACAAGGAGTCATTCGACATCGCCAAAGCCCGCTATCACAAAATTATCCTCATGACCGACGCCGATGTCGATGGCAGTCACATTCGTACGCTCCTCCTGACCTTTTTCTATCGTCAAATGCATGAACTGATCGATCACGGCTACATCTACATCGCGCAACCACCGCTCTTTAAGGTGAAGAAGGGTAAGACGGAGCGCTACCTTAAGGACGAAGCCGCGCTGAACGAATACCTCTCGGATCTCGCGGTGGAGGACGTCGAGGTGTATCAGGACAGCGCGCAGGAGTTTGTCACGGGCCGTCGTCTCCTGCCGCTTCTCAAGAAGCTGATTGGCTTTGAAAATCTTTTAGCGAAATTCCGGAAGAAGCAACATGAAACCGGCATTCTCCGCGCATTCCTGGACGAACCTACTTTGGATCGCGACCTCTTGAAGAATGCGGCGGGTTTGAAAAAGGTCATCGCCAGCGCGAAAAAAACCTTGGCGCTCGCCTATCCAAAGTCCGAGATTACGATCGACACGGCTCTTGAGGAAGAGCATCAGTCCCAGAAAATTATCTGTCGGGTGCCGATGAGCGGTATGGTCCATAGTGTGGAGATTACACACGACATGATCGGCTCGGCTGATTTTCGTGAATTGCAGCGCCTGGCGCCCTCCGCCATTGGACTGGGGCGGGCACCTTACAAGATGAAAGTCGCCGGCGAAGAAACTGAATATGCAGGAACCGCCGAACTGGTTCGAGCCATCCTCGAATCAGGCAAGAAGGGACTGGGGCTGCAGCGTTACAAAGGGTTGGGCGAAATGAACCCGGAGCAACTGTGGCAAACAACGATGAATCCGGAAACTCGCACTTTGCTGCAAGTGAAACTTGAAGACATTGCGGGCGTGGAAGATATCTTTTCGACACTCATGGGCGATGAGGTTGAACCGCGGCGCAATTTCATTCAAGCGCATGCATTAGAAGTCAAAAACCTCGACGTATGATCCATGAGAGTTCGGGAAGGGGTACGTCTTGGCGCCCTGGAGTAGGTGGGTGCAATGATGCCATTTTCAGCATCCGTGATAGTGGGGAAATAGATGCCGATTGATGAGCGCCTAATTCAGATCAACATCGAAGACGAAATGAAGTCGTCGTACCTCGACTACGCCATGAGCGTGATCGTGGGACGTGCGCTGCCGGATGTTCGCGACGGGTTTAAGCCGGTCCATCGCAGGATTTTGCACGGCATGAATGAAATGGGCTTGGCTCATAACCGAGCGTACCGTAAGTCGGCCAAGATCGTCGGCGAAATCATGGGAAACTACCATCCTCATGGCGATTCGGCGATTTACGACACACTTGTGCGGATGGCGCAAGATTTCAACATGCGCTATCCCCTCGTCGACGGCCAAGGAAACTTCGGGTCGGTCGATGGCGATCCGCCCGCCGCTATGCGGTATACGGAAGCGCGCCTCACGAAGCTCGCCGAGGAGATGCTGGCTGATATCGATATGGACACGGTCGACTTCGGCCCGAATTACGACGAATCTCGGATGGAGCCACTGGTGCTTCCGGCGAGAGTGCCGAATCTCTTGATCAACGGCGCGAACGGGATTGCGGTGGGATACGCGACCAGCATTCCCACGCACAATATCGGCGAAGTCGTGGATGGACTCATGATGGTCCTCGACAATACCGACGTGACGATCGAGCAATTGATGAAGAAGATTCCCGGTCCGGATTTTCCGACCGCCGGCTTCATCTACGGCAAGCAAGGGATCAAAGACGCGTACAAAACCGGCCGAGGTTTGCTGAGCCTGCGGGCCAAGGCGGTCATCGAGACGGATGAGCGAACGGAGCGCGACCGGATTATCGTCACCGAGATTCCCTATCAGGTGAATAAAGCGCGGCTGATCGAAAAAATGGCCGAGCTGGTCCAGGACAAGAAAATCGAAGGCATCTCGGACCTTCGCGATGAATCCGACCGCGATGGGATGCGTATCGTCATCGAACTGAAGCGCGGAGAAATCCCCCTCATCATCCTGAACAACCTCTATAAACATACGCAGCTCCAGACAACCTTCGGCGTCATCATGCTGGCCTTGGTCCATAATCGGCCCGAGGTGTTGAATCTCAAGCAGATTCTCGACGCCTTTGTCGAGCATCGTCGGGAAGTCGTGGTGCGTCGCACGGCCTTCCAGTTACGCAAAGCCGAGGAGCGCGCCCACATTCTGGAAGGACTCAAGATCGCGCTCGATCATTTGGATGCCGTGATCCAATTGATTCGGCGATCGCAGTCTCCCGAGGTTGCGCGGACCGGCTTGATGCGCCAGTTCGAATTGACCGAGATCCAGGCCAATGCGATTTTGGACATGAAACTACAGCGGTTGACCCAGCTCGAACGCAACAAGCTGATCGAAGAATATCAAGAACTGCTCAAGCGGATGGAATATCTGCGCTCAGTGCTCGGTAGCGAAGCCTTGGTGCGGAAGATCATTAAAGAAGAGTTGCAAGCGATCAAAGAAGAATACAAAGACGAACGGCGCACGCAGATCGTGTCGGAAGAGGCGGAGATCAACGTCGAGGATTTGATCGCAGAAGAGGAAGTAGTCGTGACGGTGACCCATGCCGGCTATATCAAGCGCAATCCTGTATCGCTCTACCGGGCTCAGCGCCGAGGCGGCAAGGGCAAGATCGGCATGGGGGTCAAAGAAGAGGATTTCGTCGAAACCCTATTTACAGCATCGACGCATGACTACCTGCTCTTTTTTAGCGATGTGGGAAAAGTCTTTTGGCTGAAGGTCCATGAAATTCCGGAAGCCGGCCGTGCCGCCAAGGGTAAAGCGATGGTCAACCTGCTCGCCCTCTCGGGGGATGAAAAGGTTACGGCTATCCTACCCGTGAAAGAATTCCGCGATGATCGGTACGTATTCATGGCCACCCGTCAGGGCGTCATCAAAAAAACGGAGCTGTCCGCGTACAGCAACCCTCGTCAGGGTGGCATCATCGCGCTCTCGCTGGACGAAGGTGACAAGTTGATCGGTGTGCAGATCACGGATGGGCATCGCGAAATCCTCCTCGGCACACGGCAGGGCATCGTCATTCGCTTTAAAGAAGAAGACGTGCGACCAATGGGCCGCACCGCGCATGGCGTACGCGGCATTACACTGGAAGAGGGCAACCAGGTGATCGGGATGGAGACTATTACGCCGGACTCCACCACCGCTGTTCTGACCATCACCGAAAATGGGTTCGGTAAGCGCACGCCAGTCTCCGATTACCGGCTTCAGGGCCGTGGCGGAAAAGGCATCATCAGCGTGAAAACCACGGAACGTAACGGACTTGCCGTGGGCTTCGTGCAGGTGCGTGAAAACGATGAAATCATGATGATGTCATCGAAGGGAAAGATTCTCCGCTGTAAGGTGGATAGAATTCGTGAAGTCGGTCGAAATACTCAAGGCGTGCGTGTGCTGGAGATGCAAGAGTCGGACGACCGTGTCGTCGGCGTAGCTCGCCTGGCCGACACAGGCGATCGAGATGAAACTGCAAGTAATGGCGGCGCTGAAGACGACGAAGAGTAGGACCTCGCCGCATTCGAAGCATCCGTCCTTCGGCATGGAATGACCTGCCTTTAGAAACCGCTTCGGAATGGTGCCCCTCGGCTCATGGCCGTCGGCGAAGGACCGTTCGGCCCCATCGGTATGGCGAAACAAAAAAAGAAGCTCGATACGGTCGTGAAGATGGGCCTTGGCGTCTTTATCGGGGCCTTTACGTTGATCTGGGGCGGCATGTTTCTCACGCGCCCCGATCGCTCGATACCTCCTTACAGTATTGGCTCCCAAGAAGGAACCGCCGTGGCGGTTCACGTGCCGGTATACACGAGCGACCACGAACTGGAAACGCTGATCTATCGATTTCAGAGCGTGGCGCGTGCCAAAGAATTCGGGCGGATGAAAATCCGGCCGACGACTCCCGATGATGCGGCTGGGCCCTATGGGCGGATCAACATCTACGTGTTCACCCATGAAGCCTGGGCGGAGCCTGATATGTTGCATCGGTATGTCGCCGCTCGCGGTTCGACCTCGCCCCAGGATCGATCGTTACGGGACGCCTTTGAGAAAGCCGTCAGAGGCTACTATGGCTTGGATGAATCGGGGGAAGAGGGGCGGATTGGGCCGATTGACGGCATGAAAGAGAGACCGGACAGTCCGGCGACGGCCGCTTTCTCACGTGTGCTGTTCAAAGGGCCACTCAAGGACGCAACTTCGGCGCAGACGACGATGCCAGTGCACGGGCCATGACCTCTGCCAGATGAGTACGAATATCAGGATCTTCGATAGCCTGCACATGGAGGGCGACTTCCGCCAGCGCCTCGCTGGGCAGTGACGGAGGTCCGACCTTGGAGAACTCGCCGGATGATACCGTGTCATCCTCTTGTCCCTGCGGCTCTATAGGTCCCACGCGCAATACAATATCGCTGATGGGTGAATCCCCTGCCGTGGCATTAATGCTTTGCAGCAAGGACACCTTAAGGAACGTCAATTGTTGAACCCATACCGAGGAGTCCACGATGACGTGGAGTTTCTTAAACCGGATCGATTCCGGCCGCGTATGCGCGGCCACGTGCGCTCCAACGATCGCCGGCCATTGCCGTTGCAGACGATGCTCCAACAGCTTCCCGCTCATGCCGAAGCGTTGGGCTATTTCATCCAGAATGGATACGAGTGGGGAAAGCTGCGCCATGACATCATCCTAGGAGCGTTTCCTTTGTTGGTCAAGAGACCGGATAATTCTCCGCGCTAGACCGTTGACGAGTGCTGCTCACCCCTCCGTACCTTTCGTGCTATCATGATCCCGCCATGGTGAAGGAACAAAAAGAAACCGTTGTCGCGACCAACCGGAAGGCATTCCACGATTATTCGATTGAAGAGAAGATGGAGGCGGGCCTTGTCTTGCGCGGCACGGAGGTCAAGTCCTTACGCGAGGGCAAGGTCAATTTGCGCGATAGTTATGCGAGCGTGGATCATGAGGAAGTGATTCTGCACAATTGCCACATTACGCCCTATAGTCACGGCAATATCATGAACCACGATCCGCTTCGCCCGCGTAAATTGCTGCTGCATCGAAAAGAAATCAGTAAGCTCCTGGGCAAAACGCAGCAGAAAGGATTGACCCTGGTGCCGTTGCGCATCTACTTCAACCCTCGAGGCAAAGCCAAAATCGAAATTGCCCTTGCCAAAGGGAAAAAACAATATGACCGGAGAGAGACCATTAAGAGCCGTGAAGCCGGTCGTGAGGTCGAGCGCGCGATGAAGGGGGTGCGTCGGGGCGGTTAGGGTCCGCCAGTTGCTCGCAGAGCGCGGATGTTTCACCCGGCCCCGCCCCAGGCTCGCTCGATGGGCGCAGTTGGCGGAACCTTAACCGCGCTTCCTTAAGTAAGACTGTGAAGAAGGCCATGGGTCATCCATGTTTATCGAGTGTTATCTAGAAGAAGTATCGATCCGTAAGGTATAGTGATGGATGAAACTCAGCACTCAGGGCACTCAACACTTCAACGAAATGGGGGTGACAGGCTTCGACGGGGATACAGAGGTCAGCGGTGCATGCCGAGCTCTCGGAGTCTCGTTAAACCTTCGGGAAAATAGCAACTGCCAACCAAGAACTGGCACTCGCAGCTTAATTAACTGCGACGTTCCGCCGCCTGATGCCTGCGGGGGTGGACGGAGCGCGATGCAGCAGGCTGGTCCAAGGCTGGTGCTCAGTGGCTGAGGACGAGAACTTTCTGGGCTAGCGGTTGTTCTAAGCCGGCCGATGGGCGTGGGCGATCGCGAAATCTAAACTATCGGATACGCATGTAGAGCCGTTGCGCCAAAGGTCTTCGGACAGGGGTTCAATTCCCCTCACCTCCACCATACCAAGCTTACTTGAGCGCATACTTGGATCACATATATGTGCCGAGACGCCAATACATCAAGTGAGCTACCACAGAGCCCCTGGGTCAAATGATCCAGGGGACTTTTTGTGCAATAACATATCGATGGGCCCGGCAGAAACATTGACAGGACTCTCTCACAATCTCGGACCTGCCTGATTTCGAAACGCTGTCTTGACTCCATCCTGTGTCCGGCTTTAGCCTTAAACCCGCACTTCACAGACATGAGTCGTCACACTTCCAGCGTGATGCTATGAATCGAGCTGATCAGCGGCGCCGGGATAACCTTCAGAGTCGCGAGCCTCACCGTCCTGCTTTGAGCTTGAAGCCGCTGTTCGATGAAGCTGTCGGACATCATCGTGCCGGGCGGCTTGATGACGCCCAGCGGTTGTATCATCAAATCCTTGCCAGCGATCCCCATCATGCCGACAGCCTCCATCTGCTGGGTCTCATTGCGTATCGGATGGGACAGTTGCAGGAAGCCGCCGGTCTGCTCGCCCACGCGACGCGGGAGAATCCAAACCAGTCGACCTATTGGTTCAATCTCGGTGTAGTCCTTCAGAAGCAAGGTCAAGGGACGGATGCGCTGTCGGCATACGAGCGAGCGCTGACTCTGCAACCTCACTATGCGGAGGCTCGGAGTAATGTTGGAAATGTGCTCATGGAGATGGGTCGGTTCCAGGAAGCCGTGGCGGCCTATGAACATGCGTTGCGGAGCAAGCCGGATTATGCCGAGGCATACAACAATCTAGGTGTGGCGCTGAAAGAACTCGGTAAGCTCGACGAAGCGCAGGCGGCTTATGAACAAGCGCTTCGCCTCGCTCCGAATCATCTGGAAGCACATTGTAATCTTGGCAGCGTGCTGATGGACCAGGGGAAATTGGATTTAGCTATTGTGTCCTTCGAGCGAGCGCTTCGGCTGAATCCCGAGTATCAGAAGGCGCTCTATCATCTGGCCTTCGCGCTGATGCGCCGGCAGGGATTTGAAGAGGCGTTAAACTGTTTCCGGCGGTCGGCTGACCTCAAGCAGAATCACGGACGCTTGTCTGCTGTTTCCTCTATCTCCACGTCACGTCTCAAGCATGATGCCGAGCAGGTTCACTATCTGTTGGAGCGTGGTCTCATTACGGCAGATTTATCCGCGTATGCGGACGCATTGCTGCGACTCTACAACCGCGCTGTCGAAGCTCCGGAACAGACAGCTCGTTTAGCTCTAAGCCAGGAGGAGCTGCGGGCCATTGCTCCTTCCTTCACGCGCATCCTGCACTATGCGGAGACTCCGGCATTGCCGAGCGCCGCCGTGAATCCCTCACTCGACGTTCCGGCTATCGAAGCGCGCTATCATGCCGGCCGCCCCGAGGTCATGTATGTGGATGATCTCCTCACTCAAGAAGCGCTGATCTCCTTGCGACGCTTTTGCGTGGAATCGACCATTTGGAAGCGTGACTACGAGAATGGATATCTGGGGACGTTTTTGGGAGACGGGTTCTCTTGCCCGCTACTCTTACAGATAGCCGAGGAGTTGCGGCTCAAATTTCCGGGCATCTTCGCGCACCATCTTTTGACGCAGGCCTGGGCATTTAAATATGACAGTGAACGGACCGGCTTAAATATTCACGCCGATGCCGCCGCGGTCAATGTGAATTTCTGGATTACGCCGGATGAGGCCAATTTGGATCCGGCCCACGGTGGATTGGTTGTCTGGAATAAAGAAGCGCCCAGAGAATGGAATTTTAAAGACTATAACAACACGAAGAACGAGCCGAAGGTACGTGAATTTTTGACCCACAGCGAGGCGAAAGCCGTGACGATTCCCTATCGTGCCAACCGCGCGGTGATCTTTAACTCAGATCTCTTTCATGAGACCGATCGGTTTCAGTTTAAAGATGCCTACGAGAGTCGTCGCTTGAATATCACGTTGTTGTACGGAAGGCGGCTGGGTTAACAGGGTCCGACCAATGAGTATCAAAAGCACCCGCGGCAATGCCTAATGGGAAATGGATTCTCCTAAATAACGATCGCCCTGCTTTTTCATCCCTTCCGTCAAGGTGCGCCATTCTTCCGGCGTCAATTGCTCTTTGATTTTGAAACGTAGCCCCAAGATTTTGGCGGACGATCGCATATGCGCATTGTTGATCTCGTCCAGGATCTTGGTGAATTCCTCCGGCGTCGCATTGTAATTGGCATTGAGTTCGTACAATCTTCGATCGGCTTCCCGACGCTGGACATAGGACTGTTTGGCTTCGTTGACGATGTCCCTTGTTAACGATTTGACGCGGGAAGCCTTCGCTGGATCCTTGACCGACTCGTCGATCAACTCATTCATCTGCTTCGTCGCGCGATCCGGTGCGATACTGCCATCTCTCGAATACGAATCGCGAGAGCCATCACACCCAATCAACGACACGATCAGCATTGCAGCGAACCATCCGCTCCATCGCACGGTCTTCATGGCATGCCCTCCTTGATAAGAAACGCGGAAGCGCATTCTAAGCTAATTGCTTTTGAACGGCCAGTCCAGACCTCTATAATGAATCTGAGTCCGAAGCTTTTCTTTGAGGTACGCCTCAAGTACGATAGCCGTATGGGGGAAAAGGTCTCGAAAAAACCTCGGAAGGTCGGAGCAGTCCGCCGTCGGCGCAAGCCGGTGGGCGCGGCCTCGGGGTTGAGTGCCACCGAGCTGCAGTCCAACGCAAAAACGAATGAGGTGACCGAACTAGGTCAGCGCGTGGCATCGGACGGCGGTACGGTGCTGACGGCTTATCGAGAGCCATATGGCGGGCGCTGGATTCTTCTGGCCGCGCTTCCCATCGATCTCGTCGCCGCGACGCCATTTCAGCGGAATCTGTCGGACACTCATGTGCGAAAATTGGAAAGCGTTATCAGCAAAATCGGCCGTTTCCTCGATCCGATTATCGTGGTGCGCGCGAGTAAACCGTCCGACGCCACCGTGAAGTATTGGACGCCGAATGGCCATCATCGCTTATCGGCCATGAAGACGTTGGGGGCAAAGAGCATTATCGCGATCGTCGTGCCCGAGACGTCGGTGGCCTATCATATTCTCGCGCTGAACACCGAGAAGGCGCACAATCTTCGTGAAAAATCGTTAGAAGTGATTCGGATGTATCGAGAGTTTTCGGAGCTGGGAGCATTGGGTGAGGATGCCTGTGCGCTGGAATTCGAAGAGCCGGCCTTCATTACGCTCGGGCTCTGTTATGAAGCCAGGCCCCGATTCAGCGGCGGCGCCTATCATCCCGTGCTGAAGCGCGTCGATACGTTTTTGACCTGCTCGTGTCGTGAGGCGCTGGACACTCGCCAGGCACGGGCGAAAGCCGTACTCGAGTTAGACGATCTCATCCTCGAAAAGGTCGAGTCGTTGAAGGCGCGCGGACTAACCAGTCCGTATCTAAAGAGTTTTGTAGTCGCGCGCGTCAATCCTATTCGCTTTCGACCAAAGGATGCGCCGCCATTATCCTTCGATGAGGCAATTGATCGTATGAGAAACGCGGCGTTAAAGTTCAATGCCGATAAAATCCGTACCGAAGACTTGGCCAAAACTGGAGGTGTTCCGGACGAAACCGATTAGCCATCCTCCTCGGGTTGTTGTTACGAAAGGAGATCAGTATGGGACTCGCAGATAATGCCTGCATACCGTGCCGGGGTGGAGTACCGCCCGTAGAGCAGGCTCGTGCTCAAGAATTGCTGGCCCAGCTTGCACGCGGTTGGCAAATTAATAAGGACGGCCACTTGGAACGGTTGTACACCTTTTCTGATTTTGCGGGAGCGTTGGATTTTGTGAACAAGGTGGGTGCCGTTGCCGAAGCGGAGGGACATCATCCCGACCTGCATTTGGCATGGGGCAAATGTAAGGTGGAAATCTGGACGCACAAAATTAACGGCCTCACCGAAAGCGATTTTTACCTGGCCGCCAAGGCCGATCGCGCATTCGATTCTATGCGGTCGGCTGCGTAGCGGCTTCTACAGACGTTCCAGATCCATTCCATCACTATTCACAAGGGAGGATACGATGGGACAGATAGGACGAACATTGCTGGTGCTTTTGTTGTGCACAGGCTTCAGTGGCGCAGCAATGGCCGCTGAGAAAGGGGCGAAGAAAGGCCACGGGAAGGATATCACGGCCATGTCACAGGAACAACAGATCAAGATAGCCCAAAGTGCCGCGCCGGCTCGCATTTCCAAAGAGGCCACCATCATGGTCTTCGGGCAAGATGGCAAACTGACCGAAGCGAAAAAAGGAAGCAATGGATTCACCTGCATCCCGACCGTCAATTTTCGGCCGGTTCCGGATCCAATGTGCTTTGATGCCGCAGTCGGACAATGGGTCGATGCGATGGTCAATAAGAAGGACAAACCCGACAATACAATTCCCGGCGTTTCTTATATGGCGCGAGGCGGGTATCACTGGGAAAAGGGCGGCAAAATTGTCATGGAGGAGGAAGCAGGTGCAAAGCTTGTGAAGGAACCGCCGCACTGGATGATCATGTGGCCCTTTAGCGCGGCCGAGACCAAACTTCCATCGCTTCCTAATTCATCGGGCGCCTATGTCATGTTCGACGGCAATCCGTATGCGCACGTGATGATCTATCAGGACCCGAATAAAATGAAATAGTGCGATGAAGGTAGATGGGAGAATGGGACGTTAAGTTGAAAATCTGTTATGAAATGACCGTGCCGCCACACGAGCTTCCCGATCCTGCGGTACAGCCATAACAGTGATTACCTGTCACGATGAGACGATGTTGCAGATGGGCCATACCCGTCGGCGTCACATCGCGGATATGGCGAACCGCTTTATCGGCTACCGGCAGATCCAGCATCTGATTGAAGTCGCAATCGTACATGCTGCCGTCCCAGCCGATTGAAAGTGTGTACCGGCACATGACGCCGAGGGCCGCTGCCGGATTGAACGCATTGGCCAGGCGTTCCATATAGCCGTCATAATTGCCGCTTTCAAGCAGGAATTCCAGAAAGCGGCTGATCGGCATGTTGGTAATAGTATAGAGATGATTGAAGCGGATGCCATGGCGACGCAGCAGTTCATGCCGAAATTGGGCTTCAATAGCGCCCTGTTTCGGAGGCAGGAATGCTCCCACCGGATTGTGAACCAAATTCAACGTGAGGCCACTTCCTTCCTGACCATACCCCATTCGATTAAGCAGCTGTAACGCCTCAATTGATTTTTCATGCACCCCGTCTCCACGCTGCGCGTTGGTTTGCAAGGGACGAAAGTACGGCAGCGACGCGATGATTTCCACCTTGCGTTCCGCGAGGAATGAAACCAGGTCGGTTTGTGAAGGAAGCAAGAGGACGCTGAGATTGCATCGATCTATGATGTGGCGCCCGAGAGCCGTGGCTTGCTCGACCAACCAGCGAAAATTCGGGTTAAGTTCGGGTGCGCCTCCAGTGATATCGACAGTCGGTATATCGGTCTGCGCCAAGGCACGGATACAGAGTTCGGCGGTCTCGCGGCTCATGCGCTCTTCGCGATCTGGCCCGGCATCGACATGGCAATGTCGGCATGTTTGATTGCACAGCTTTCCGACGTTGATCTGAAACACCGTGATACCGGTCGCGCGGAGAGGAGCGAGCCCTTCAGTAGTCAACCGTTCTTCAAACGGGGGACATACCCGAATTTCATCTAAGACTTCACGCTGGCGGTCGGTGGAGGCAAGCGGATTGTGCCGACTAAGTAGGGTCAGGGCCATAAAATTAAAAACTGAGTGATGAACGAAGAAAGATGAGTATGGCTATACGAAACGGAAACCGCAGCCACGTGCGTTTATCTACATCGAGAGTTTCGCAGCAACATTGCGCATTTGTACGCCATGGACGAGCGAGGCCCCTCCGCGGATGGCGCAGGCCACATGAACCGCCTCGGTCATCTCTTCGGAGTTAGAGCCTTTCTCCAAACACGCCTGCGAGTAGGCGTCGATGCAATACGGGCACTGAACCGCATGGGCCACGCCGAGAGCGATCAAGGCCTTTTCGCGTTCGGTGAGCGCACCTTCCGCAAAGACGGCGCTGTAATAGCTCATGAACTTGTCCCAGAGTTCCTTGTTGCCTTTCCCCATGTCGGCAAACTTATGCAAATCCGCTTGGTGATAATAGTTATCCATCGAGGTCCCTTTGAAAGATGGCGACGGTCGATTAACGATCAGTGGCGAGGATCGGATCGCAGAACGTTACGCCGTGCCCGGTTTGTCTGGTTCAACTTCGGATAAAACTTGCGCGAATCGTTTCCCTACGAGAGTCGTCACCTCTCCCATCAACTTCGACACTTCTTCCCACTCGGCCGGTAAGAGATCCTGCTTGAGTTGGGGATGAAGTGCCCATTGCGCAGCGACCTGTTGCGCTTGACGTGACACAACCACGCGAAGCAATTCCACTTCTCGCTGCGGAGCGGTTTCTCCACGCGGAGATTTATCGGGCAGAGGACTTTTAGTTGCCATTGTGTATACCCTCGTAAGAGCCCATCATACCGTACCGATCATTGCTCTGTACAACCATGCTGAGCGTGAATTTGAGTTTGTCGAGGGGATTGACATCGTTCTAACTAGAACTATATTACCTTCATGACACAGCAGGTACTCCAGCCGGCACTATGAGGAAGCATGCTCGACTGGTGGAAGGAGATCAGTCGTCAATTGCAGGAGGTCATGATGACATCTTATAAAAACTTCACGCCCCAAACTGCCTCCATCGACATCCGCCGCGCTCAGGATCGGTTCCACACTCGCATTGACTGGTTGGATTCGAATCATAGTTTTAGTTTTGGCGGCCACTATGATCCATTGAATACGCATCATGGATTACTCCTGGTGAGTAACGACGATGTCGTACAGCCGGGAATGGGCTTTATGACCCATCCTCATCGAGATATGGAAATCGTGACGTGGGTGTTAAACGGCGAGCTGGAGCATAGAGATTCAGAAGGCAACAGCGGCCTTCTCTACCCCGGACTTGCTCAGCGCATGAGTGCGGGGACGGGAATTTGGCACTCCGAGATGAACCCCCATCACGATGAGGCGGTTCATTTTATTCAAATGTGGGTTCCCCCAGATACCGAACGGGTCATGCCGGGATACGAACAACTCGACATCAATGCTCAGTTGGATCGAGGCGGCTTGGTGCCTATCGCTTCGGGGCGTGGACACGATGCCGCCATTGCCATTCGCCAAAAGGGCGCCGTCTTGTGGGGTGGCCGACTGAAACCTGGCGAGTCGGTGCTAATACCTGACGCCCCTTTCGTGCATGTGTTTATCGCGAAGGGCAGCGCCGAGCTGGAGAATGAGGGTCGTCTCAACACGGGCGATGCGGCCAGGCTGACGGCGGCCGGCGCGCGTCGGCTCACGGCTGACTCCCAGATGGGGGCGGAAGTGTTAGTGTGGGAGACCGCACAGAATTTTGTGTTCTAATCAGAAAGGAGAAGAATTATGGCAACCCAAATCCTGACGAACGATCCGGCGAAAGCCAAGGAATATTTCCAGGCCAAGATGACATTCACGACGGGCCCGGTTGAGCTGGAACGCCAGCTCAAGAGTCGTGAAGTGAATATCGTGGATGTTCGAGCGGCAGAAGACTATGCCGAAGGACATATCCCGGGAGCCGTCAGTCTGCCGAAAGACAAGTGGCAAACCGGGGACGGGCTTCGAAAAGATAAGACCAACGTGCTGTATTGTTACTCTCATGTGTGCCACTTGGCAGCGGCAGCGGCAGTGCAGTTTGCGGGACAGGGCTATCCCGTGATGGAAATGGATGGCGGCATGCGCGCGTGGCGTGATCATGAACTGCCCGTCGAAAAATAAGTGTCACGACCGTGGTCGATCTTGTAAGAAGAGGTGGCTATGAGTACATCCGTTCAGGCTCCAACAAATCTGCAAAAGCAACTCCTGGGAGTTTATCAACCTGGGTCCAATCATGTCGTTGGCGATGGATTTCATGTGCGCAACTTTTTCCCTAGTCAGGAGCTGGGGGCGGAGGTTAGTCCGTTTCTTTTGCTGGATTACGCAGGGCCGACCTACTATGCCCCCTCGCTGCAACCACGCGGCGTGGGAGAACACCCACATCGGGGGTTCGAAACCGTCACGATTGTCTACCAAGGCGCCGTCGAACACAGAGATTCGGCAGGTAATGCGGGAACCATTCGCACAGGGGATGTACAGTGGATGACGGCCGCTTCCGGGATCGTGCATGAGGAGAAACATGAGAAAGAGTTTGCCCGGCGGGGAGGCACGTTGGAAGCCGTTCAATTATGGGTGAACTTGCCAAGAGCGATGAAAATGGGACCGCCGCGTTATCAAACGCTCCTGAACGGCGACATTCCTGTCGTGAGCCTAGAGCACGGAGCAGGATCGTTACGGGTGATCGCCGGGGAATTTCAGGGCCCCAAGGGCCCCGCTATGACCGCTACCCCGATCCAACTGTACGATCTCAAGTTGAAGGCAGGGCGCCCGATAAAGTTATCGTTCCGTTCGGAATGGCATGCTTCACTCTGTATTCTGCATGGACAGGTGATGTTCAATGAGAACCAGACAGCGCAGGCTGCGGAATTGGCGGTGTTCGGTGCAACTGGGGAACAGATTTCGATCGAGGCCCAACAGGATGCCACCATCCTGGTGATGAGTGGGGAACCCATTCCTGAACCAATAGCGCGATATGGACCGTTCGTGATGAATACGCAAGCCGAGCTAGTAGAAGCGATGAAGGATTATCAGGCAGGAAAGATGGGACATCTTCATGACTGATGAGCCAATTATCATAGGCGGTCATCGTTTGGTCGTCTTGCACCGACCCCGAAGGCATAGCCTGATCGGCTTTCAGAAAGTAACAGCGCCATGAAAGCGATTCGTGTTCGTAAGTTCGGCGATCCCGGCGTCATGCGTCTAGAGGAAGTCCCCGATCCAAAGCCGGGGCCGGGGCAAGTCGTGGTGCGGGTTCATGCCGCCGGCGTCAATCCCGTCGATACCTATATCCGCGGCGGGGCCTATGCAGGAAAAACCACGCTCCCCTACACCCCAGGCACGGATGCCGCCGGAATTATAGAGGCGGTTGGGAACGGGGTCAGCCGATGGAAGGTGGGCGCGCGTGTCTATACGGCGGGTACGATCAGCGGCGCCTATGCGGAACGAGCCCTGTGCGGGGAGGACATCGTGCAGCCCCTCCCTGATCGACTCTCGTACGCGCAAGGCGCCGCGATTTATGTTCCCTATGCGACCGCCTATCGAGCTTTGTTTCAACGAGCGTATGTTCGTGCGGGAGAGAGCGTGTTGATACATGGAGCCAGTGGCGGAGTGGGAATTGCCGCCGTGCAAATCGCCCGCGCTGCCGGCCTCATCGTGATCGGCACTGCAGGCACCGAGAAAGGGCGACACCTCGTCACCGAACAAGGAGCGCATCATGCGCTCAATCATCAGGCAACGGACTATCTGGATGAGATTTCAAGGTTGACCGGCGGTCGCGGCGTGAATGTTGTGTTGGAAATGTTGGCGAACGTGAATTTGGGAAAGGATCTTCGGGTCCTGGCACAGGCGGGTCGCGTGGTCGTCATCGGAAGTCGGGGACCGGTTGAGATCGATCCACGAGAAACGATGACGCGTGATGCCGCCATCCTCGGCATGTTGGTGTTTAATGTGACCGACGCCGACGCATCGAGCATTCATGCTGCGCTGTATGCGGGATTCGAGAACGGCACATTGCGCCCTGTTATTGGTCAAGAGTTGCCACTCGATCAAGCGCCACAGGCTCATCACGCGATCATGGAGTCCGGCGCGCATGGGAAAATCGTGTTGAAACCCTAGGACGTGCCCTCCTACTTGCCTCGTGAATAAGCGACTGTAAGTGGCAATCGCCTTCTTTCCGGAATACCCGTCTTCATTCTTCTGTTTGTATCCGATGCTGCACGTCCTTGGCCTGAACGCGCTTTCTATTGAGACAGCCTGAGACAGGAATCTGTCTCATTGTGGCGTCTGTGGATCGGTTTTCCATCAGGCCGCTTGCTAAGGGCCGGGAATTCCATACCGCCGTGGACAGAAGCGAGATGGCATGCTCTTTGAGTAATTCCTCCACATCGAGTCGCTGTGAAGAACTGAAGCACAACGATTTCTATAAAGAAGGGCAGGGAGTCATGCGAGACTACGGCATATCCATGGTGGCCCCAAGCAGCTCACAGGACGCCCCGCCCTCGATGGAGGTGATCGATCATAATATTCAAACGTTGAAACGCCTGATGGGGCAGCTAGAGATCATTCGAAAAGATACGGAATCGTTCACCACGGAGCATTCGGACCATCTCCGCCTGCCGAAAGAAGTGATGTATTTTCATACGCGCAAAGAACTCGTGCAAACGGAACGGCAAATTCGTGTTGCGATAGGCGAGATTTTCGGCGAGCAGTCCACGGAATTCCGGAAACATCAGCACCTGAGGGTCGGCCTAGGCACGCAATCCGGCATTCCGCAGGCCATCCGGTCGCTGGAGGATCTCGCCTTTCGGTTGGAGGAAAAGAGGCTCCATCTATTAGGAGGGCATGGCCATCTGGAAGATAACATGCCCGACGTCGATCCGCTCACCGACTTGTATACTCGCCGATTGCTCTATCGGTACTTCGGCCATGAGTTGGATCGATCCAAGCGTCATGGGTATACCGTGTCCTTGATGTATTTCACATTGAAGAATTGGCAAGAGGTTGCGGCACTCCATGGATCCTCTGTCTGGGAAGAGATGATCGTCCTGATGGCCTGCGCGTGCAAGGCGGCGCTTCGCGGGTACGATTACGGCAGTCGCATCAGCGAACATGAGTTTGCGCTGCTGCTTCCCCAAACAGAAACGCAAGGGGCGCATGTGGTCATCCGGCGGGTGGCAGAGCAATTCCATTGCGCCGCCAAAAAACTGACCCCGGGCTTGAAGGTGACGCTCGAGTTCGGGACGGCAACATTCCCATTCGATGGAGATACGCTGACAAGTCTGTTCGACACTGCTACCGGGCATCGGATGTCGTTTACCGACGATCTAAAAAGCATTCGGCTGCTCTCTCACTAAAGGGAGCTCAAACGATCAGATCGAGGCCTGGGGATTGCCGAGCACGGAGAGCATGCCACGGTGAATTAGATTGTTACTGGCCACCATTTCCTGGCCATAGATGGTGAAAGCCTTTCCGCTAAAATCAGACATGCATCCCCCCGCTTCTGTCACGATCAAAGATCCCGCCGCCATATCCCACGGGTGTAGTTTCATCTCCCAAAAGCCGTCGAATCGGCCGGCCGCGACATAACACAGATCAAGAGCCGCCGTCCCCGTCCGCCTGACGCCACGCGCGCACAGGCAAAACTTGGAAAAGTAATCCAGATTATTGTGTGTCGATTCACGAATGTCATAGGCAAAGCCGGTGACGAGCAGGGCTGTCTCTAGAGTCGCCGACTTCGAAACACGGATCGGCTGTCTGTTGAGAGTGGCCCCTTGGCCGTCCGCCGCCACAAAAAGTTCCTGACGGGTGGGATCAAGCACCACGCCGAGGATCATGCGATCACGATATTCAACCCCGATCGAGACGCAGTAGAGGGGAAAGCCATGCGCAAAATTGGTCGTCCCATCCAGGGGATCGATGATCCACCGGTAAGGTGAATCTCGTCCCAGTTCCATCCCACGTTCCTCCGCCAACACGCTGTGGTCTGGATAGGCCTGACGGATGGTGTCGACAATGACCTGTTCGGCTCGGCGGTCCGCGTCGGTGACTAAATTGACCGCATTCTTATACTCAACGTGAAAACCCGTCCGAGCATATTCCAAGAGAACCTCGCCGGCGAGTCGAGCTGCATCGATTGCAGTCGTCTGCAAGTCTTCTCGTTCGCGAACGGAGGGACTTGGTGCGTCACGTCGCATACCTGATCCTTTCGCCATATAGCAGCACGTCTCGATCCTTATTACAGGGACGCCCGAATCTCGACAAAGAACGCCGTGTTCGGCTCAAGGCGGCCAAAAAATGAATTCTTTTGTCCATTGAAAATGTCCCAGCCGATAAAGCCTTTCCAGACGTCAGTAAAAGCGTAGGTCAACGATGGCCGTAAAAAGAAATCCGTCCGCGGCAAATTCAACATGCCCAGTATTTCTCCTTCAAGCGTCTTGTTCAGCCAGGTGGCTTTGATCCGGCTGGTGAAGCCGCCCTGGTATTGATCGAGCTGCTGATAGAACGTATCACTTAGCACGGCGACATTGCGCGAGAGTGGATCTTGGATCGCAAAGGGATCCTTGAAATTGATGATAGTGCGCTGGTACGCCTGCACATTAATATTGAGATCTTCCGTGATGTCCCGATCGACGCCCAGCACATACATGAAGAATGGGTTTTGAATGAATGGGTTGGTGCCCTCAGAGTCTTGCGTCTGCGTATAAGCCATTTCGCCTCGCACGCCATATCGGCCAAAATTCTTGGCAAAGTCGGCTCCGATAACGTGAATACGGTTGTGTACCAACTGCACCTGTGTCGGCGAGAGCGGGCGCCCGAACGGTAGTACATCCAACCCATAGTAGTAGCTCAGCGACCAATCGATTGCTCCCCCGGTATGATCCAGCTTGGCAGCGAGCGCCTGGTCGTTCCATTTTCCTTGCGATCGTTTATCCTCAGTGATCTGAATCCCGGGCGTTGGGGCCAACGGAATGGTACTCGGATTGAAGATCGGCAAATAAATGAGCGAGAGCGTGTAATCGCCGCGATAGTAGTTCGTACGAACACCCAAAGTTCCGATACGGCGTTCCTCCTCGTCCCGTGCCGACAGCAATGTAAAGTCTTTGGGGGTCAGATTGTCTGTCGGATTGAGCGCGTCCGCCCTGCCCCAGGGAATGTTCTGCTTGCCGACCCGTACATCGACAGAGCCTAAATAAAGATTGGAATACGCTTCCAATAAACGCGCTTGTTTCGGCTCTCGATTGTTTCCCAGATCTGGATCCGTTAACCGGCCTTCGATCTTGGCATCACCCCAGGACCCAAATTTCGGTTGGAATTTGGGTTGCAACGTCAGACCGGGCAGACTGTGAATGTTGTCCAGCCGTTTTGACGCAGAGTAATAATCAAATCGGGCATGACCACCGATGCCCTCCTTCTGAAGCCATTCTCGCCCTCCTGACGCGGCTGATTCGATGCGTGCGCCTAGAGAAAGAGGTGAAGGCGGACTCTCTTCGCCGGTCTTAACCGGTTGTTCGTTCGGCGACTGCGCTGTTGAGGCGCTCGGCAGCTCTAGCTGTTCGGGCGGCACCGTTGCAGAAGGAGACGGCTGCGGTGTGGCCAGCGCGGGTGGCGGTTCTGAGGGTTCCGGGGTTACCGGATTGGGCGGTGTCACGGTTGGAACGGACCTTGGGTCGGCAAGGGCCGGCGGCTGTTTCGGTTTGGCCGATGGCTGTGCCGGTTTACGGGGCGGCGTTTCAGTCATCCCGAATGAGGTGAACCCGACGACCAGGAGAATACTCAAGAAGAAGGTCAGTATCGTGAACCACGATCTCTTTTTGCCTGGAAACACCGAAATGGATTGTCTCACTCGGAACAGACGAGGATAAAAGACGTCACTCTGCCGACCATGAATGTTTCGATTAATATCATCGATTATTTCTCGCGCTCCAAATACCGCGTTGTGAAGAAGTCTTCGGATACAGACTTATCGGCATCCAAAAGGTCGAACACGAGTTCCGTGCGGTGTCCGGTCTGGTGGTTGAGCACTTCTCGGCTGAGCGCCCACCATTTATGCGCTTTGGGATCGACTTCCTTCACGGCCGGAATGCGCTGCGTTTTCAAGAGACGGCCGGAGCTGTCGTAGTATTCCGCCTTCTTTTCCATGAAATTGCTTTTTCGAATCCAGGCTACCCATTTGGAGTACCCGTAATCTTTTTGGATCTGTTCGTTCGCCGGAAGTGATTCGATGACATAGCAATCTTCACCATCGAGCGCCTCACTCTTCAGTAACCGATGTCGATAGGTGTCGACGACCGGCAAGAGGATGTCGCCATAGGAGAAGTCGGAGCCCACAAAGCTGTCCTTCTTATTGTTGGCCACCAGCCGACGAACCTTTTTCAGCGCAGGCAAGTAAATCCACATATCGTCATTGCCTGCTGAGTGCTGAATTTGCAGATAGCCGGTGCCTTGCACATCACCGGGAAAGAGAAACCGAATGAGCAGGGTCGTATCGATCCCGTTCGGCTGCAGTACCGATGCGCTCCGCATCTTTCGCACGCGCTGCTGGCCCTTCTCGTTCGTCAGTGTCATGGTGCTTTCATTGGTCAGATGCTGAACTTTGCCGGCATAAAAATTCTTTTCCATGACGTCTCGGCCGGAGAGTTCAGCGGGCAGTGCAGAAGTCGGTGACAGTAGCAACGTGAAGCTGATCGCCCATGCGCCGATGATATACGTATTGACTGGATTATTCACGGAACTCCTTTCCGAATCAGACCTCGGGTTGAGGGGATGGCTGGCGAGACGGGGTCGATTCGGTGTGTGATGAAGGCGTTGTATTAAACACAAAGGACGGCCGCCATACGTAAAGCAGAGCAGGCAGCACGATAATGGCGGCCGCGCAACTGACGGCCATGGCGAGCGCCACAAGAAAACCGAGACGCGCGTGCATGCCGAAGCCCGTCAACATGAGCACGGAATAGCCGGCACCCACGGCCAATGCGACGTACACCACGGCTTTACCCGCCGTTCCGAGCGTGGTTCGGAGCGCCTGTTCAGCCTGGCCGCGCCGTTGCACTTCTTCCCGTAATCGATAGATGACATAGATGGCGTAATCTGCTCCGACACCGACCGCCATGGCCGAAACGGCGGCCGTGCCGATATCCAAACGAATGCCGCTCCACCCCATAATACCGAAGTTGGCCATGACCGCCAGGATAAGTGGAATCAACACGAAGATGCCTGCCAGCGCCGACCGCAAAACAAGAGAGGCAATCACATAGATACTGGTGGCGATAACGCCGATGTTCAGCAATTTGCCCTTGACCATGACGTCGTTTAAGGCGGCGCCCTGCGCCATTCCACCGCCGATGCTGACGGTATAGCCCGCTGGAAATTGCTGGGCGATGACGGGGCGCAACTCCGCGATCAGTCGTTCTATGTAGGCCGTGCTGTCGGTTTTCAAATAGGCCCAGATCACGGCCGATCGATAGTCATAGTCGACATAGGTATCGAAATCTCCTGGATCGCCCGACATGGAGTAGAGCAACAGATATTGTGCAGTCAGTTCCCGGCTCTCCGGCAACAGATCGAAGGTAGGGTCGTCGCCATGCATGGCGCGATTCATCCGTTTGAGAAAGTCAGCCAACGACTGGGTCTTCCCTACGAGCTGGTACTGGGTTTGGAGATGGGTTTGTACTCTTTCCATGGCATGGAGCACGGCGGGATTCTTGATGGAATCAGGTTCCGACCCCTCGATCAGCAGATAAAGCGTATTGGTCCCGCCCATGCCAGCGTTCAGGGGAACGTCATCAAGTCGCACCGGGCTGCCTGCGGAAAAGTTGCCTTTAAGGCTGTTGTCCACCGTCACACGATCGATGCCCACCGCTAGCACGACAACACAGAGGGTCAGGCCGCCGAATATCATTGTCCAGCGGCGTTTGAGAATTAGCCGTGCCACGCTATCGAGCGGACGGGCGAGCCAATCAATCGATCGCTCTCGATCGGTTTCGTATCGCTTCGGCGACGGAAGCAGAGAGCGGAACGCCGGAATGAAACTCATTTCGAGCAACATGGCCGAAAAAATACCGATGGCCGTAAAGATACCGAAGACTCGGATGGTGAGCGTTGGAAATGCAGTGAGAGCCAGAAAACTCGTGACGGCAATGCCGCCTGCCGTCAGCATGACGGGCCCGATCTTCGTAAACGATTCAATGACTGCCTGTTTGCTATCGTGCAGCCGTCCATATTCTTCGTAATAGCGTTTGAGGATTTGCACCGAATGGCCTGCGGCTACCGCCATGATCAATATGGGGGTGGTTGCGTTGAACGTATCCATCGGAATCGAGAGCAGGCCCATGACGCCGAGTCCCCAAATGACGCTCATCAAGGCCGTCAGGATTGGCACGAGCATGCCTTGTAACGACCGAAACGAGAGATAAAGAACCGCCATAATGACGGCCAAGGCGCCGAAAAAAAGATAGGCCATCCGTTCCGAGTAAATTTCCAGCCATGCCAAATTTATGGAAATGCCGCTTTGATAGATGCGAACCGTCGCGTCTCGCTCGGCCTCGACAATGGACTCGACGCGTTCCTTGATGGCTTGATACCCGCGCAGTTCCGGTCCAAACTTGAAATCGGCAATAATGACCGCCATGTCGCCGTGCTGGGAGACAATGGAATCAACGTAAATGGGATTGGCGTATACGGCGCGTTTCAGGCGATCCATGTCTTCCGGGGTGTGGGGTACGGTTTCCATGAGTGGATGCACCACCATTCCCTCGTCGGTTCCGGCAATCTCTTTTGCCTTTCGAGCCGCGAGACTGATGACATTACTGCGAACGACGCCGGGTATGCTCAGGATACTATCTGTGATCCTGACGAGTTTCGATAAAATGTCGGGCTGGAAAATGTCGCCGCGGACGCTCTCAACCCCGATAACGACCAGATTGGCCCCTCCAAAGATTCGTTCGATCTCATTGCTCGCGACGACATAGGGATGCTCTTGCGGCAGGTTGTCGTTGGGATCGACGATGACGCGCAAGTTTCCGATCCTCGTCGCAAAGAGCGCCGACGCCATGAGGACGGCCACAATGACGACGAGTCGGTAACGAACGATGAAGGTAATATATCGATGAAACATGCGCTGTAGCGGGTAGTCGAAGGATATCCCAGGGAGCCAAAGGGGTCAAGAAGTGTGGGAGGGGCGCCGGTGGACAAACCCCTCGGCTTCCCGAGAAAGATGGGGGGCGGCAGCCTCCAAGAGAAGTTTTTCCTGCCTTGATACGAGAGAAGTTGCTCGGTATGCTGCTGCTTCTATGAGCAAGCTGACTGGTCCTGACAATCCCGCCAAAGCGCTACGAGAAGATTTCCGCCGGCACCTGGAAGTATTTTATGCGCGCTTAAAACTGGCTCCCCCCTACGATAGTGTGGAGAAGGCAATAAAAACGTTGGGGGCGATTCTCACCGCGATGCCGGCCGATGAACAGGCGCGCGTCCTCACCAATGCCGATTTGACCTGGGCACACTACCGGCGGGCCTTTATAGATTCCGGTCTCTATTTAAAGCATCGCGGGATTATTTCAGGTTTGATTCGGAGTGGGCAGGCGGCAGATCTTCCTCCCGAGTATGCGGCGCTTCTGGAAGCCTATGTCTCTACTGACCGCTCAGCTTCTCCTCCGCATCAATCATGACGACGCAACCCTGAGCTTTGGGAGCGACTGATGAAGTTCTTCATAGGCCTGCATGAGACGCTGGTTTTCCAGGCGATAGCCTAAGGCCACGATCACAAGCCCGAACCCCAGCACGAACAATCCCAAGGCGAGTACACCCAGCCCTAACAAGGTCCCGCCGAAAGAGGAGAATCCCTCATTCATCAAAAAGGCGATCAGGAATCCTACGGTGCCAACCGCAACAGTGAGAAACCATGCGAGGGTCAATAATGCGGACGACCAGGGAATTCGTTTTGTGCCCCCTAATCGCATGCCGTGATCGTCGGACTGCAGATGGATCGTGGCTTTCATGGGCCAAGCAGTCCGAAAGCGGGGCGAGAAGCGATGAGCGTGCGGCCGCAAAACGATCACCTGATCTTCTCGGTAGAGCTGTGCGAGACCGTGGGGCAATTCATAAACATCGTGTTGATTGAAACGAAGATCCGAGACTGAGCGTAAGTCAGGTAAGCGTCCCTCGATGCGGGCGATACCACAGCCGTATCGTCGGGCCGGTGCAGCCATACTGGCAAAGTGAATCCAATCCCAGATGACGAGTCCTATGAACAATAAGATTCCAACGACCTGGGCAACCAGCATGGCGCATCTATATCACGCGAATGGCTTGTCCAGAAAGTCGCCTGCCGTCAGTCTTCTGGTCGCTGAAAATTCCAAGCTACTGACATGGAGTTGAAGCAGGAACTGGTTGACTCGATCACGTATTTTCGCTACATTACGCGACGTTACTGCTTGAGGTGGGCCTTCCCGCATATCTTTCAAAGGGTTTCCCGCCTGAATTCAGATTTCTACCGACTGTGACCGCCGGATGCGTTTGTCGAATGGCTGGAGAGTCGGGTCAATGAGGATTGGTCTGTGAAGGAGCGGAGGTGATATGGATTTAGAGAAACTTGAGCGAGTGTACACGGGGTACGCGGGTGTGTACGACCAGATTTTTGGACGGATTTTTCATGAGTCTCGCGAGTCCGCCGTACGCAAGCTCGATGTCAAGCCTGGCGAACGTATTTTGGAAGTCGGCGTCGGCACGGGCCTCGCCTTGCCGCTGTATCCGGCCCATTGCCAGGTGACCGGGATCGATTTCTCTGAAGGCATGCTCGAGAAAGCCAAAAAACGGATGACGACCTTCGATTTACAGCACGTCGAGTTGTTGCGGATGGACGCGGGCAAAATGGAATTCGATGACGACACGTTCGACACAGTGATGGCGGCGTATGTCGTGACGGCCGTACCGGATTATCGTAAAGTCGTCATGGAAATGATTCGGGTCTGCCGACCAGGCGGTCGCATTATCATGCTCAATCACTTCAGCAATGGCAATAAGCTCATTGCCGCAGTCGAAAAGGTTATTTCACCCCTTTGCAAGCACATTGGGTTTCGGACAGATCTGTCGCTCAATACGGTGTTAGAGGGAACGACATTGCACGTCGCAAAAAAAGAGAAGGTGAATCCGTTGAAGTTTTGGCACTTGGTGGAATGTGTCAATCGCAAGAACGGATCGGCGGTTGCTGCATACTGACTGTCCTGACCGGTTAGGCTTGTCGGCCGGTTTTTTCTCCTCCCAGCCATTCGTCCCGCTCCATGACGTGGTGACCAGCCAAACATGTTCCGGAAAATTCATGTGCGATCAGGTCCGCCAACACCATCAAGAGGCGACCAAGCACTTCCTCGTGAGGATCGGAGACGCGTAGCGTAATTCCAAAACAGTATCCGTCCAACGGCCCGTAAGTTTGGATGGAGACGCCGGCGCTCCGAGGCAAGCCCTTGGACGAAGCAGGTAACAGCAATCCGGCCCATCGTAATGCTGGATGAGCAGGGCCGGTCGGCTTCGTCGCGCGCCAAGCACAGGGACAGCCCATTCGATCGAGATGGCTGAGAAACCAATCGATGGTCGGCAGGGCTCCCGTTTCGGCTTGGAAGGTCCACTCGCTCATCCCGGTAAGCAGAGGTCTGACCGTTCCGGGACGAGAGACCTCTTCCAATTCCGCCTCGTCGCAAATCACGTACAGTTCACCGTGTGGGTCAAACCAGAATCGCAGGTGGCCTTCGGACATCTCCGTATGAAGCAGCCCGATCTCCGAGAAATCGGCGCCTTCCTGTTCGAAGATTGAAAAATCCGTCACGCCCTTCATCGCGAGTTTGGCCACGCGGCTCACCGAATACAGACCCTCGATACCGCGGACGGCGAGTTCGTAACGGATAGTGGTGGTGATCGTGGTACCCGCGGTGATTTCTCGGCCCGAGGCTTCGTCGAACACCCGCTGCTTCTGAACCGAAAGTGTCGTAATCTGACCCCCGGGAAAAGCTTGTGTATGGGCGAGCAACCACGTCAAATCGTCTGCTGTTCGTATACGGCGAATCATACAAAATATTCTAGCCGAGAGCGTTGGAAAGCGCTACTTGACAGGTGGCGGCTGCGATGGTGCGCCGTCTCTTCGTCGAAGGTATCGACCTTGGTTATGACGCTGTCCGCGCGTCCCTAACATTGATTCATTCTCATCCACTGCAGTACCCTAAGCGTCCAAGTTTGCACCTTCTACTAGGCGCGGTCCGGACAACTTTTGGGCGGTTGAGAACAGAAAGGAGCAGAACTCCAATGGCTGGTTTTCCAATTGAGTATGCCGGTCGAATTAAAACGCTTCCTCCCTATCTCTTTGCTGCCATCGACGAGATGAAGCACAAGGCAATAGCGCGCGGAGTCGATATTATTAATTTGGGGATCGGCGATCCGGACCTTCCCACACCGGCCCCGATTGTCGAGCGGCTGCAACAGGCGGCCGCGGATCCCAAGCATCATCAATATCCCTCCTATGAAGGCATGCTGTCGTTTCGCACGGCGGTCGCGGATTGGTACCGACGCCGTTTCGGCGTCTTGTTGGATCCAGCCTCGGAGGTATTGACGCTCATCGGATCCAAGGAAGGCATCGGCCATATTCCCCTGGCTTTCGTGGATCCCGGCGACATCGTTCTCGTGCCGAGTCCCGGCTATCCGGTGTACCCCGTGGGGACGGCGTTTGCCGGGGGCGTGGCCTATATCATGCCACTCCTCAAGCACAATGGATTTTTACCGGACCTCACGGCCATTCCCAAGGATATGGCGAAGCGGGCCAAACTTATGTTTATTAATTCGCCAAATAATCCGACATCGGTCGTCGCCGGGAAGGAGTTTTTCAAGCGCGTCGTGGCCTTTGCGCAGGAACATCAGATCATTGTGTGCCACGATGCGGCCTATTCCGAAATCTATTACGACGGCCAGCGGCCGGCCAGCTTTCTTGAAGTGGATGGAGCGAAGGAGGTAGGGATCGAGTTTCATTCTCTTTCCAAAACCTACAATATGACGGGCTGGCGGATCGGCTTTGCGGTGGGAAATAAGGCCGTGTTAACCGGTCTAGGCAAGGTCAAAAGCAACCTCGACTCCGGTGTCTTTCAAGCCGTGCAAGAAGCCGGGATCACGGCCTTGAAATTAGACGATCATGTCACCGATGACCTGCGCCAGATTTATCAAGCACGCCGTGACGTGCTGGTGCCTGGGTTGAGAAAGTTGGGTCTGGAAGTTGAAATGCCTCCGGCCGCATTTTATGTCTGGGTGACGGCCCCCCAGGGATACACCTCCGCCTCCTGCACGGCCTATCTACTTGAAAAGGCCGGCGTCGTCACCACACCGGGCAATGGATTCGGTCAACCGGGCGAAGGCTATATTCGAATGACGGTTACGACGTCGAAAGAACGGTTGGCCGAGGCAGTGGAGAGGATCGGGAAGGCAGGCTTTTAAATGATGAGAAAACGAAGGCGTGATCAGGTATCAACAGCATGCACGATAGAAGATGTGCAACGTTGAATGCGCGCAAAGGGGTCACCCTTGCCTTCTTTACGTTCCTTAAAAATGTGAAGAGGAGGTAACGAGAGCACGTGGGCGAGACCGTTTATATCGGGTTCGGATCGAATGAGGGCGATCGCTTGGATTATTGCGATCGAGCGGTGACTCTGTTGGGACTCCTGCCTCATTCGCAGTTGATCGCAGTCTCGTCCCTCTATGAGACCGAGCCGGTAGCGGATGAACGGACCGATCCGGGAAGCGGACTGTTTTTAAACGGAGTCGTCGGTGTCGAGACCGAGATCGCGCCGCGCAGCCTGCTCGCTATTTGTCTAGAAGTAGAGAGGGCGTTAGGGCGCGACCGAGAAGAATGCCAAGGACCAAGGACATTGGATCTGGACATTTTGCTGTATGGATCGCGAGTCATGCACGAAGACGACTTGACGGTCCCCCACCCGCGACTCCATCTCAGGCGATTCGTCCTGGTGCCACTGGTGGAATTAGATCCCTCGTGTGTACATCCTGAACTAGGGGCGACGGTGAAAGAATTGTTAGACCGGTTGCCGCCAAGTCCGGCTGTTCGCCGTCTCGACCCGCAGCCCGGATCGCGGTATGGATCGCGTCCCACATGCAACATCCCCCCGGCGGCAACATAATGCGAATTATTCGATCCGCGTCGGCTATGGCCCGCTGGAGCCAGGCCCTTCTCCGGGAAGGGGTCCGTATCGGATTCGTTCCCACTATGGGAGCTTTGCATGCGGGGCACCGCGCATTGATCCGCACCGCCCGGCTGTCGTCGGACGCCCTTGTCGTCAGCGTTTTTGTGAATCCCACTCAGTTCGGACCGCACGAAGACTTTTCACGTTACCCGCGGCGAGTCACACAAGATGCGGCGATGTGCCGTGAGGAGGGCGTGGATGTCTTCTTTGCGCCGTCGTCCGCGCAGATGTATCCCCAGAACTTTCAAACTTCCGTTGCCGTCGATGCTCTTTCCCGGCGTTGGGAGGGCGCGCACCGGCCGACCCATTTTGGCGGCGTGGCGACCATCGTCATCAAGTTGTTGAATATGGTTCGTCCCCGGACCGCATTTTTTGGGCAAAAAGACTATCAGCAAGTGGCCGTCGTGCGCCGGCTCGCCGCCGATCTGAATAGTGGAACGGTCATCGTGTGTTGTCCGACTATTCGCGAGGGGGACGGCCTTGCGATGAGTTCGCGAAACGTATACTTGACTGCTGCGCAACGGCAGGCAGCCCCGGTTCTCTATCAGGCCTTAGCAACCGGCGCAACGATGATACGTGCAGGAACAACGGATATGGCGCGTATCCGGCGGGCCATGTTGACGACTCTTGCCCGTCAGCCCTCGATCCATGTCGAGTATGTAGCGGTGTGTGATCCTGATACGCTCGAGCCACTCACGAGGGTGAAGGGCCGCGTCGTGCTCTTGGGAGCGATGCGCTTGGGAAGCGTTCGTCTCATCGATAATCTGATCGCGAAGGCAGGAAAAAAAAGACGGGGCCGTCGAACGCTTAACCCAAGGCGTTGACGGTCTGTCGCGTGAGCAGCAAGGCTTTGATGAACTGTCCCAACCGCTGTTTCTGTCTGCCCTCGAATTCCAGGAATTCCAACCCGACCGCTTGCGGTCGGATGGAGCGGACCATGGCCGTCTCGATGAGAATGGCAGGTTCATGGGCGGAAGGATAAAGGCCCAGGTGGACAAAAGCCCCTCTGCCGAGCGCTGAGGACGTGCGCAAGGTGCACCCGCCCAGCGAGAGATCCGTGATGATGTCTTCGGAGCGTTCATGTGCGCCGACAATGGTCGCGGGCACGTGCGTAGGGAGGCGTTCGAATTGTCGCTTATCCGCGGGGAGCGCAGGGATGGCAGCACCGGTGACCCGACACCGAAAGCGGTATCCGCAGACCTGACAGCGAAAGGTGTACACCGAAAAGAAATTGGAGAGACGCTCGACTGGACCCGACAAACGAATCCGGCGAGCAATGTCCGAGTGGCAGTGTGGGCACTCTGGGTGCATCGGACCTCAGCTGAGCACAGACTGCCGGAGCGAGTCCTAGGGGGTCTTACGGGAGCGCACCATACTATGAGGCACCCTGAGCCGTCAAGATCGGATCGATCGCGGCGGCAGAGTAATGCGCCGGCTTGACCCATTTACCATCGGCGCGTTTGTGCCCCCCCACCTTGCTCATGTTGGAACGATGCACTTCCCGAAACACCGGCTCCATATCGATGCCATAGGAGACCGCCGTACCGTAGACGACATAAAGGAGATCCGCGAGTTCTTTGGCGATGGCCGAAAGATTTCCTTGTTCTCCGGCCTCCTTCAATTCGTCGAACTCTTCTTGAATTAATCGGATACGGAGTGTTCGCGTCGCTTCATCGGGAATGGTAGGCATCGGTGCTTCCACAATGCCGAACGTTCGATGGAACTCCGTCACCATCACTTGCTCATCCGTCATGGTTCGTCCTTTCTATTCCGCGCTCACTCATCAATCGCTGGGGCACGAGGCGCGACTTCTATGGGATCGAGGAGCGGTATTTCCTTGTCAGAGGTAATCCCCAATTCCTTGAACTTTCTTGCCGAGGGTAATACCCGTGTCTCAAGGGAGCCAACGGCTTTGTTATAGGCATGCACACTTTTGGAGAGGGCCTGTCCCACGTTGTTCAAATGTTCGGTCAGGACCGACATACGTTCGTACAGGTCTTTCCCAAGCTGGCCGGCCTGTTGCGCGCATTGGCTCAGTTGGTCCTGTCTCCACCCGTACGCGGCGGCATGAAGGAGCGCAATGAGTGTATTGGGGGTCGCCAGAATGACGCGACGGGCGAAACCATCCTCGCTGAGCGAAGGATCGTGCTCCTGCGCCGCCGCGAGAAAGTGTTCACCCGGAAGGAAAAGCAAGACAATTTCCGGCGTTTGGGGAAATTGATTCCAGTAGGCTTTCGCGCTCAATTGATCCATGCGTAGCCGAACTTGTGCGGCATGGCGCCGCAATTGTACGAGACGCTGCGCCTCGTCCGGGGTATCGTGCGCTTCCAAGTAAGCCGATAGAATCGCTTTGGCATCAACCACGATATGTCGTCCGCCTGGAAGCCGGATAATCATGTCTGGTCGTAGCCGTCCATCGTCTGTCTCCACGGATTCCTGTTCGAAAAAGTCGCAATGGACGACCATGCCAGCGAGTTCTGCGACCCGCTTCAACGTAATTTCTCCCCAACGTCCTCGGACATTTGGCGCCCGGAGCGCATTGACCAGATTGCTCGTTTCTTGTTGCAACCGTTGGTGAGAATCGGCGAGCTGCTTCAGATGCTGGTCCAATCCACCGTAGGCTGATTGACGCGAGCGCTCCATCTGATGAAGCTGATCCTCATATCGTTGCAAGGCGCTATGGAGCGGTTTGACGAGATCGTCGATAGCTTGTTGCCGTTGACCAAGCTCGCCTTTCGCTTCCGCCCGCAAGGTCTCGAACGACGCTTTGGCCAAATCGAGGAACGCTTCATTATTGGTTTTGAGCGCGTCGCCGGACAACGCACGAAACGACTCGGTCAATTCGATGCGTGTGTGTGCGAGCAGACTTTTCTGTTCTTCGAGATGTCTTACATTTTCTTCTATCCGGGTTTCGGCGACCGCTTGGGCGTGTTGCGCGGTCACCAGTTGAGCCCGCACCTGGTTTAAGTCGGCACGCTCCTGATCGACCTGCTTGCGCAACTCCACCGTTTCGGCTTCTGCACGTTGAGTCCGCTCGGCCGACTCCATGAGGGCAGTCTGATGCTCCGTGCGTCGGCGACCGACCAGCCATGCGCCAGCTAGTCCACTGAGGATGACCCCGACGACTATCCCTATGGCGAGAGACGCGATATCCATCAAATTCACTCGTGAATGAGGAAGATTGCTGCGGCGAAGGGTACGGCAATTGAAGATAGCCGTCAAGAAATCATGTGCGGGTCGTATGCGGGGATTGTGAATATAGGAGAGGAGATGGAGTGAGGCGTTTCCTCGGCACGCGGACGGTGCCGAGGAGCGCAAAAAAAGTTCATCTATCTGAAAATATACTTCACGCCAAAGAGAAAATTTATGGAGGAAGCGTCAAAGGAGCCGGCGTCCACATTATTCACTTCAAGCCCCCCTCGGTTGCGCTTCCAGGCCAACTCGGTATTAAGTGCCAATCTGTCGCTTAGTGGGTAATCAATTCCACCCGCCATCCGAAATGCGAACGTATTCGGAGTGGTGATGGTTCCCCTACTGGGTTTGGATGCATCGTCTTGACTAATCGAATTGACGTTGACCCCGATTCCGACGGAGCCGTAGGGGACGAAACGGCCGTAGCGGCCGGGACGAAACTCTACGGTGGGCAATAACGACACCGTGTTCACCGTGCCGATGTCTCGGGTTCCTTCGGTACTCACCCCGTATCGATTCCACTCAAGCATAAGACCCACATTCATCCACTTATTGAGGCCATACATGCCTAGGAAGTTTAATACCGGTCCGACGCTCGTATCCGTACCGGCGAACATTTCCTGAGTTATGGGACTGAATCCAGCCCTCACCCCGGCAGTCCACCTTCCTTCCGGCGCTTGCCCTTCATTCACCCATTGCGCGTGCACGGAAGGGACGACCCCTTGAAGCGTACACACAGTAATCACCGCCAGCCAGAACTGTCCCTGTCTCGTCCGCATCGTGCCTCCTCAATTGTTTTGGAAAATTTCTCCGTTATGAAAACGATCATGATGTCAATTGTCACCGTGATGCCAAGCATAAACGTGTGTTCAATGTAGCGTCTGTTATGGAAATGGACCTAGTATGATCCAAAGAGATCGAGCATAAGCATTTGGCGCAACAGCACAGCGGTAAAAGTATTACGTACTTTACGGCCCATGGTCTCGTCTCAGGAGGCTGACATGACCAACCGTTGCGTCAAGAAGCAGCATCTGTCCGTCCGTCACGAGCTTTGTGACGTCCGGGATATTGACGACAGCCGGAATCCCGTACTCTCGAGCGATGATGGCGCCATGTGAAAGGATGCCGCCCATCTCTGCGATGATGCCCGAGGCCAGACCAAAAAGAGGAGCCATTCCGGGATCGATCACGGAGGTGACAAGGATGTCTCCCTGTTGAACCTTCGGATAATCATCGACCGAACAGACCAGGCGAACCGGGCCCGAAGCCAGCCCCGTACTCACCGACAGGCCCTTCAGCACTCGGGTGGAAGGAATCTCGATGCGAGTTGACCTGTGCAGAGGATCACTTGGAATGAGATCCGGAGCCATGTGCGCTGCCTCGGTTTCCCGCGCCGCTCGGCGACTCGCGATTACGACTTTCCAATCCGTTGATTCTTCCAAGACCAGCGTTCTTATTTCTTCGGTCGTCAAGAAAAAGATGTCATTGCGTTCGTTCAGAATTTGCCGGCCAACAAAGTTCTGCCCCAAAGCCAACAGCAGTCGGCGCACCGCAGCTGTAAAATACATCAGATGATGGCGATTGGCCTCTCGTTGCGCAAGAAATCGTCCCAGCCGCGCCAGCCATAGACGCGCAAAACACCATTCGTGATATTGCCCGAAGGCGTTCCGGATACGTCCGAGGGCGTGCTCTTGCTCCTTGGCCTGTTTGGCGCGCATTTTTTGGGCCGACATCGGTGACGGCGAGACAACGTGTCTACGGATCACACTGAGGACATAGTCAGGTATTTCACTAAAGCGGGAAGACATGACGTCGGATTCCCCAAGGGCACGATGACCATACTCATGCAGGTATTCGTCGAACCGCTGCAAGAAATGCGTTCCCAGCAGGCTAGTGCGCAACCGCTCCGGTCTCCATGGGTCCGCTGTAAAAAATTCGGCCACGATCGGATTTTGCCTCGCGACGTCCGCCAATTCTGCCAGCCATAGGATTTGTCGTGCACTGATGACGGTGCCCATTCCTTGGAGCGCGCCGTTCAGCAACGGTCGCCATTGATCGCCGACTCTTCTCTCCAGCAACCGCTGCAGGACGGAGAACCCTTGTGAGACTCCGGCGACGATGGCAAAAGTGAGATCGCAGGCCGAGAGCCGTTCGCCCAGTTGATCCAATCTAGCGAGCAGCGCGTCCGGCGATAACGAGTCGACCGTCTCTTGTTTTAACTCGTCCGTCATGGATTTCATCTCGGCAAACCATTGCGCGCTCCGCCGAGCCGCCTGTCGGAGTTTCCACTCCATGATGAGCCCGGCTTTGACTCGCTTCCACCAAGGAAGTCGATGGATAAAGGGTAGCGATGAGGCCTCTCCTCCCATGTGTTCCGTCACGAGATTGGGATCGCCGCCCAGCTGGACGATAAACGACTGAAATAGCGTGACGTTGATGTAGGGTCTTCCGTGAATCACACGGACAGCCGAGAGCCCAGCGGGTATGGCGCATCCGAGTTGGGCATAATGTGAAAGAATATTTGTTTCCATAAACTGTCGAAGAAACCAGAGCCCTAACGGGCTGGGTTGTTCCGGCAAGGTTTCTTTGAAGTTTGCCCGTGACCATACACAGTCGGCATCTGTGAGACTGTGGGTATCCGCATGCGAGGGCTTGGAAATCGGGCGGGCTTGAAGCAGCCACACCGCATGTTCTTCAATGGCCCACTCAACATCGACCGGATGGTCTATGGCGCGCTCGACCTCTTTCACCAAACGGGCCAGTGCGATGGCTTCCTCCTGAGTCAACGAGGCAAGATTCTGGTCGGCTTTGGATGCCGAATCCTCTTGAGTTCCTCCACTGGTCGAACGGATCGCTTGATCCTTGTCGACAAGGAGACATTCGATCACATGCGGCTGGTCTGATGTTATAGAAACGGTGTACGTATCAGGCTCTGTGCGGCCGCTGACCAGCGGTTCCCCTACTCCCAATATGGAGTTAATGACGACCTGGGTCCGATCGCCCGTGACAGGATGATGAGAGTACGCCACACCGGCTACGCGCGGCGACAGCATCAATTGCACAATAACCGCCATAGCCGGTGTCTCGTCACGCATGTTCAATCGTTCGTCGTAGGCAAAGGCGGCGGGAGTCCAGAGAGACGCCCAGCATTCTTGAATGGCGGCCGGTATGTTAGGGAGGGAGACGTCGAGGGAAGTCTTATACAGTCCGGCGAAGGAACCTGCCCTTCCATCCTCATTGGTGGCGGATGAACGAACCGCCCACCGAACATTGGAACGATCGGCTGTCTGTGCGATGTCTTTCAGCATACGTTCCAACGTCTCCTTCATCTCCGAAGGAATCGTTAATGCGGCACTGGCGCTCCGGCACTCTTTCAAGATTCTGTCGCGATCGATAGGCGATGACCGTCGCGCACGCGACCACATTTCGTTGGGGTTGAAGCCCGCCGTCTGCATGGTGTCGAGCAACACGCGCGTACTGACACAAATTCCGGAAGGCACGCGAAAGCCATACTTGATGAGGCGCGCAAGGCCGACGGCCTTTCCACCATAGAGGGCAGGACTGCCACAGGATTCTAGTGGAGCGAGACGTGGGGGATTCATACGGCAGGAATTATAAAGCGATCAAGAGATAAAGATCATTGACGTTCGTGCCGGTTGGACCGGTCCGAATGTGCCCGCCCACGAGATTGAAGAAACGATACGCATCGTTGCGAGCAAGGAAACGGGCAGCGTCCACATGCAGACGCTGGGCGCGGGCAAGGGTCTGACCATTGACGACGGCGCCCGCCGAGTCGGTTGGCCCATCGGTCCCATCTGTCCCGAAGCCGGCGATCCACACGTTCGGTAGTCCGGCGAGTTCGTGTGCGGCCGCCAGCGCAAATTCCTGCGCGCGGCCTCCACGGCCCGTTCCCCGCACGGTGACCGTGAGCTCCCCTCCTGCAATGAGACATGTCGGACGAGGAACCGGGCGGCCGGTCGAGACGAGTTCTCTGGCCATCGCGCCAAACCATTTGGCGGCTTCTCGCGCTTCTCCCTGGAACGAGGTGGAGAGGATGAGCGGATGCAGGCCGCATCGTTTCGCCTCGCGAGCGACGATGTCTACGGCGGCCTGATTGTTTCCAATGATCTGATTGTGCACGCGCTGAAAGAGACGCGCCCCAGGTTTCGGTGATTCAGGATGTTTGCGGCGCCGCCCATCGAGCAAGTAACGTCGCACTGGGAGGGGAGTTTGCCGCCACACGTCAGATCGCTTAAGAATGTGCACGGCATCCGCATAGGTTGTCTTATCGCCGGCCGTGGGCCCCGATCCGATCGTGGCCAAGTCATCTCCGAGCACGTCGGATAGGATCAGGCTGATCACGTGAGCGCGGGTCGCTGCTGCGAGGCGGCCGCCTTTCACGACTGAGAGGTGTTTTCGGACTGCATTGATCTCATGGATCGTGGCACCGCTGCGCAAGAGGAGCGAGGTCGTGCGTTGCTTGTCGGCCAGGGTGACGCCCGGCGGCGGGGCGGGCAAGAGACTTGACGCGCCACCGGATAACAGCACAAACAGCAAGTCGTCGGAGCTCAATCGGTCCAGCATCGTGAGGATGCGCGCGGTGGCGCCATGGCCCGCCGCATCGGGGATCGGATGGCCGGCTTCCTTAATGTGTATGCGCGTGGTGGGTGTCGTATGCCCGTACTTCACGACGACGAGGCCGTCGGTGATTCGCGTTCTCACACGATACTCAAGCGCTGCCGCCATGCGCGCAGAGGCTTTGCCGGCTCCGACCGCGAAGATCCGGTTATAGCGTGAGAGGTCGTAGCGACGATCCCCTACCTGTAATAGGGTGCCGCGGCGTGTGACGGTCTGTAGCAGGGCTTCAAATGGATCGACGGCCTGAAGAGCGGACGAGAGTAGACGCCCGAGGAGCGTTCGCACTCGTGGTTGCGTCACACTGATTTGCATGGGAATTAGGGCGTCGGGTCCTGCTTCAAGCAGCGGAAGGGGCACGCCTGTTTCGGCACTCGGATGGAATGGGTACCTTTGGGAAGGTATTCTTTTCGGATCTCGGGGTTGAGCATTTTTAATTCAAGAAAATAGGTGCCGTAATCCTGGGCGATGGACGCCAGGTGCCGTTGCGCTTCCTTGATCGTCACGGCGACTGTTTCGGTGTCCAATTGCGCGTAGAGGTCTTTCTTCGTCAGGCCGAGGTATTTCTCCGGTTGGGAGTAAATTTCCTTGGCGGCAATAATGCGCGGGACATAGCGCATGGTCTCTCGCACATAGTGCAACTTCCAATAGTCGGTAATGCGCTGTTCCTTCAGCAATTTTCGGATACGGTCTTCGCCGGCGTTATACGCGGCCATGGCGAGAAACCAGTCGCCCAGATCCTGTTTAAGGTAACGTAGATATTTGATCGCCGCCTCGGTGGACATTTCCAGATCCCGCCTATCGTCTCGCCACTGATTGCTGTACAGCTTATAGCGCTTGCCCGTCGATCCGATGAACTGCCATGGCCCGGAGGCTTTCGCTTTGGAAAAGGCGGCAGAGATGCATTTGCTTTCGACGAGCAACATATATTTCAAATCGTCGGGGAGGCCGGATTGCGCCAATTGCTTTTCCACCGGAGGAAAGCAGCGTCCCGTCCGTTTCGCCATAATGATGCTTTCGCCCTCTTCCGCCAGGAATTGATAAAACTCATATTCGATTCGCTCGCGTACCTGCCAGTTGTCCAGAGGAACAGAGACGCCGGCGAATGTCATCTGAGCGGGAAGCTTGAAGGAGCTGAGAAAGTACCGTTGGCTTGGACGCTCGACCGGCGGAACGACCACTAACGGCGTATCGCCTCCTTGGGCGGAGTCGCCTTCCTCACCGGGAGCAGGAGTCAATTCTTCAACGGCGGCAGATTTTTCCCGAGCGGATGCCGGAGGTTCGACGTTCGGAGCAGTCGGCTTCGCATCGATGACGGCCGGTAGAATGATCTGATGCGTGTCGGCACTGTCCGCCGTCACGGCGATTGAGAGTTCACATACGACAGAAAGTAGACATCCGATGAGCAGTCTTGAGGTTGGGACAATGCCGTTAGACGGGGACTGAAAGGGCATCAAGCGTGTTGTCATCCGTGACGAAAGAACGAAGTATATGCTAACAGGAACACTTTCAAGCGGCAAGTCGGGCCTTGCACTGTGATACACTCGCTCGCCATGCAATCGTTGGCCATGCTCAATCAGTCTATCACCGAGTGCCATAAATGTCCCCGGCTGGTTGCATACCGAGAGACTGTCGCCCGGGTGAAACGACGGCAGTATATGGAATGGATCTACTGGGGTCGCCCCGTTCCCGCCTTCGGCGATCCGGCTGCTCGATTGTTTGTCGTCGGGTTAGCGCCGGCAGCTCATGGCGGCAACCGAACCGGACGGATCTTTACCGGTGATCGCAGTGGTGATTGGCTCTACCATGCGCTTCATCGGTGTGGGTTTGCGAACCAGTCCCAGTCGGTGCACACGGGTGACGGGCTGGCATTGACCAATTGTTACATTGCCGCCGCCGTGCGCTGCGCGCCGCCCGACAACAAACCTACGCCAGACGAGTTCGATCGCTGTCGACCCTATTTGATAGAAGAGCTACATTTGTTGAGGAACCTACGCGTCGTGGTCGCGCTGGGAAAAATAGCTTTCGATCAATACTTAAAAGCCTGCCGCGCCTTGGGCCATGAACTTCCTTCGCCGGCTCTTCGCTTCGGTCACGGGGTCGAGTATGGCCTGCCTTGGGGCGTGACCCTTATAGGTTCTTATCATCCAAGTCAGCAAAACACTTTTACCGGAAAACTCACTGCCCCGATGTTTCATAGCGTGTTTGAACGGGCTCGCGCGAGGATTGTTGCGTTGGAAAAGTCCTGCGGGAAAGAAGGCCGAGGCAAATCGCTAGCCGTTCACCGTCGGCCTTCAGAGAAGATTAGCTCTGGCGTTGCGCGTTCCAATCGGCGAGAAACTTCTTCAGGCCGATGTCGGTCAGGGGATGTTTGATCAGCTGCTGGTAGACACTGTATGGCATCGTGCAGATGTGGCCGCCCGCCAACGCCGCTTCCACCACATGTAGAGGATGACGAACACTGGCGACCAGGACTTGCGTTTTATAGTCGTAGTTCTTGTAGATCGTGATGATTTGACGGATCAACTCCATTCCATCGTGACTGATGTCGTCCAGCCGCCCGATAAACGGAGAGACGCACCAGGCGCCCGCTTTCGCCGCCAGCAACGCTTGCGTCGGTGAAAAACACAATGTCACATTGACACGGATGCCTTCGCCGGCCAGGCGTTTGGTGGCCTTCAATCCTTCGGGAATGAGCGGACACTTCACGATAATGTTTTTGTGGAGCTTGGCCAATTCTCGTCCCTCTTTCACGATCGCATCGGCTTCTACACTGATGACTTCCGCGCTGATGGGACCATCGACGAGGTTGCAAATCTCCAATAAGAGTTCCTTAAAGTTACGCCCTTCTTTTGCGGCTAAGGAGGGGTTGGTCGTAATGCCGTCTACGGAGCCTTGGCTCACAGCTTCCTTGATATCCTTTACGTTCGCCGTATCGAGGTAAATATTCATGATGGATTCCTTTGTGAGGAGGTTGGACTGCGAGGGTGGATCATGAATTTATTGTATGTGCATCGATAGATGAATGCAAACGAGTCCAATCTTTGACAGCCTCCCTATCAATGACTACAATCGTTTCTCCAATGCTGATGTGCTTGTGATAAGAGGAGGAAGCGTATGATTCGACAGGCGCGACGGCTGCTGTTCACGATCATATTGATCGCCGGATGCAGCAGCAATCCATATCTCGATGCCTCATTGAAGCCTGCCGAAATGGAAGGCAAGGATAAAGCGTGGTTCGAAAAAAACTGGGGGCCGCCCACCGGAAAAGCGCCCAGGTTTTTCGGTGGAGAAGAGTGGACATATTTTAGAATTGCCGGGGGAAAAAGCGGAGCGCCTTTTTTCAATTTCGCGCCGAACCAATGTCAGATTACGCTGAAGTTCGATAAAGAAGAAAAATTGAGTTCGTACAACTACTCGGGATGCTAGCTTGAAAGCTGCTTCTGAAAAGTCTGCGCGCAGGTACGGCTACAGAAGTAATAGGTTTGCCCGCCGATACTGGCGCTCACCGCTGCAGTGCGTGGAATGTAAGTACGGCACACAGGATCTTGTATCATCTGATCATGTTCGACTCGTTCAGGAATTGACGGCTTGCTGAATTCCCTCAAGGCCTTCCGCACTAAAACATACAGCACAATTAGTAGACAGAGAATGAGCAGCAAACGATACATCTGATCATCTCCAAGCAGGCACGCCATTCCATCCTATGGCAGGCACCACCCGCTGTCAAGGAACGCCACTAATGGTGGTGCTCGTCATTTAATAATTATTAAGAGAAGTCCGGACTCAGCGTGGAGCGTCCGAATGACTCATCTTTTGTGGGGCCGAGGGGTCTTTATCTTCCATGCCGAGGGGCTTTCGACTGATAGTGCCGATAAAATACCCATGCTAACGTGAGGCTATGAAGACTTGTGACAAATGCCAGGGAACGATGTTGTTGGAACGGGCGGTAGACTTGAACGCAGGTCTAGTTATTACCGTTTTGGCGTGCTTGAATTGCGGTCGACGACGGCCGGTAGAGCAGCAGCCTCGTCCAATCACCGCACGGTGCTGATAACGCCGTCTCTGCGACGCTTTTCGAAACTTCTCGAGCCCAAACGCTAGCGAAGGCCTAGTACGTCTATCATGTCGTAGAGGCCCGGTGGCTGTTTGACGACCCATCGAGCTGCTCGAAGTGCGCCTCGGACAAAGGTGTCACGGCTTTGGGCCCGATGAGTGACTTCGATCCTCTCTCCCATTCCGCCAAAAATCACCGTGTGATCTCCAACAATATCCCCTGCACGAATGGTCTGAATTCCAATTTCGCCCGGCTGCCGCTCTCCAATCTGTCCCTTTCGCGCATATACACCGACGCGGTCTAGATCGCGATTGACTGCGTGCGCTAATACCTCCGCCAACTTGAGCGCGGTCCCGCTTGGCGCGTCTTTTTTTAAGCGATGATGCGCTTCGATTACTTCGATATCGTAATCGTCCCCCAATGTTTTCGCCATCTCGGCAATGACCGTGAAGAGCAGGTTGACCCCTACGCTCATATTGGGGGAAAACACACACGGGATATGGCGAGCCAGCGTCCGCAGTTCGGTGAGATCACTCGCCGAAAAGCCGGTAGTCCCCAAGACCATCGCACGGTGATGTTGGGCAGCCAAGCGGAGATGTTCGAGACCGGCCTCGGGAGCCGAAAAGTCTATGACGACTTCTCCTTGCTCAAGCACGGCCGATAGATCTTCGGCGATTCGGACGCCGGCATGTCCGCATCCTGCAACCTCACCGGCGTCTTCACCGATCGATGTATGGCCTTTTCGTTCGACGGCTCCCGCGAGAGTGAGTGCGGCTGATTCCTTGGTAAGCGCGACGAGCCGCGCGCCCATACGGCCGGTTGCCCCTGTAACGATGACCTTAATCATGCCGCGTCCCTGTCGAGAGGAAGGAAAGAGCGAAACGAGCGCGTTTAGATTAAACCGTAATCTTTCATTACGCGCGTCAGTTTGTCCCGATTCTCCGATGACATGGGGCAGAGCGGCAAGCGCAGTTCCGGGTCGATCTTTCCCATCATGGCGAGCGCTTCCTTTACAGGAATCGGGTTCGTCTCATAAAAGAGCGCGGTAAAGAGTGGATACAATTTATAGTGCAAGGTTTTGGCTCGGTCGAGATGGCCGGCTGCAAATGCATCGACCAAGGCGGCCATGTCTGCGGGGGCCACATTTGCGGTGACGGTAATGACGCCTTTTGCGCCAACCGCCATCATCGGAAGGGTCAAGGCATCATCGCCTGAAAGAACGGTGATCCGCTCGCCACAGGCTTCGATGATTTCAGAGACCTGCTGAAGCGATCCCGCCCCTTCCTTAATGGCCACGATATTTCGAATCGCGGACAGTCGAGCCACGGTTGACGGAAGCATATTGACGCTGGTTCGACTGGGGATGTTATAGAGAACGAGCGGCAGATCGACGGCCTCCGCAATCGTTTTGTAATGACGGTAGAGACCTTCCTGCGTCGGCTTATTGTAATAGGGGCAAATCAATAGGGCTCCATCGGCGCCCGCTGTTTTCGCATGTTTCGTCAGTACGATGGCTTCGTCTGTGGAGTTCGATCCTGTCCCGGCGATGACCGGAACACGATGTCGAACGGCTTCCACGGCGCATTCGATCACCCGATCATGTTCTTCATACGTTAACGTAGCGGATTCACCGCTCGTTCCGCACGGCACAATGCCGTCTGTCCCCTGTGCGATTTGAAACTCGATCAGATCGCCAAGGGCTCGTTCATCCACCCGGCCGTTCTTGAATGGAGTGACGATTGCGACTGATGATCCGTCAAACATACAGCACCCTCTTCACTAGTACGTCCACGCGTCGAGCAGGATCTTGCCTTCATAGACCGCACGAGCATCGCCTTGTAAGTACACGTCCGTGAACGTGTCTCCGACGGATGTGAAATGAACGGTGAGATTCAGTCCGCTTTGAGGAACGAGTGTGACCGGCGATTCCGCTTTGCCGACGAGGCTGGCGATGAGCGCCGATGCGATAGATCCGGTCCCGCACGCCAAGGTTTCATCCTCGACGCCACGCTCGTACGTTCGAATCCGAATCTGGTGCGGGTCCCGCACGGAGATGAAATTGACGTTGGTGCCGGCCGGCTGAAAGAGAGCATGATGGCGCGTCGGCCGGCCGATTCCGACGATATCCACCGTATCGGGATCTGGCACGACGTAGACGCAATGCGGCACACCCGTATCGATGAAATGGGCGTCCCGTTCCGTTCCGTCAACGTCGACATGCAGATGGAGCCGCAGCCCTTTCGGGTCTGGAAAGCGAACCTTGACTTGGTCGTAGACAGGCTTCGCGCCGCGCTTGGTCTGAGAAGCCACCATATCTGCCTCAATCAGTCCGGCAAGTGTTTCGAACTGCATGTGCTTGGGAGCGATACGTTTAAGATAGGCAAACCGCGCCGCGCATCGAGCCCCGTTTCCGCTGAATTCCGCTTCGCTGCCGTCAGCATTGAAGAGTCGCCAGCGGAAATCCGCGCGTCGTGAAGGTTCGATTAGGATCAAGCCGTCCCCGCCGACGGACATGCGGTGAGCGCACACTTTCGCGGACAACGCGCCAGCGCGTTTAAGATCGACGACACGTTTGCGATTGTCGATCAGGATAAAATCGTTCCCGCTGCCCGAGAGTTTCATGAATGGGATCGGCTTCTGCTGACCGTGCTTCACGCTAATGCCTTTCGAGTCAGTGTAAGAAATCAGGAATCGTTTCACCGCGGACAAGATCGGCGTATTCTTCTCGCGCTCGAATCACGTGGAGATCGTTGCCCTTCACTAGAATTTCCGGAATGCGGGGGCGGGAATTGTAGTTGGACGACATGACGAAGCCATACGCCCCGGCACTCATGACGGCCAACAGATCTCCGCTTCTGGCTTCGGGCATGCTGCGATCCTTCGCCAGAAAGTCACCGGACTCGCAAACAGGGCCGACCACGTCCACGGTCTCGACCTTCGTATTCGGTGTTTCCTGAACGGGTTTAATTTCATGATAGGCGCCGTACAAACTGGGACGAATCAAATCGTTCATCGCCGCATCTACGATGATGAACTTTTTGTCCTCTCCGTCTTTCGTGTAAAGCACTCGGGTCATGAGCACGCCGGCATTGCCGACGATCACGCGCCCCGGCTCCATAATGAGAATGCATTTGAGGTCGTGAAGAAGCGGCGAGACAGCCTTCGCCAATTCTTTGGGCAGCGGGGGGGTTTCATCCGAATAGGTGATCCCCAACCCACCCCCAATATTCAAATACCGGATCGCGGCCCCATTGGCCCGCAGCGTTTCAATCAGCCCCAAGACTTTTTTCAGCGAATCCACAAAGGGCGTCACGTCGGTCAATTGAGAGCCGATGTGAGCGTGCACGCCGACGACGTCGATATGTTGTAATGACGACGCGAGCTTGAATTCATCCAATGCCCGATCCGCGCTGATCCCGAATTTGCTTTTTTTCAGGCCGGTCGAAATGTAAGGGTGCGTTTTTGGATCGATATCGGGATTGATGCGCAACGCGACTCTGACCTTACGCTTGGCTTCCGCTCCCACATCATCAAGGGCGTGCAGTTCGGCGGATGACTCCACATTGAACATCAACACATCCGCATCCAAGGCCTGCCTTATTTCCTCGCGATTTTTACCGACACCCGCGAAGACGATCTTATTCGGCGGCACCCCCGCCATTAACGCTCGAAAGAGTTCGCCGCCGGAGACAATATCGGCTCCAGAGCCCTCGCGAGCCATCGTGCGCAGAATGGCCAGATTGGAATTCGCTTTCATCGCAAATGCGACGATGTGGGGGATGTCCTGAAAGGCGGTGTCGAACGCTCGATAATGACTGGTCAGCGTGGCGTAACTGTAGATGTAGCACGGCGTGCCGACTTCTTTCGCGATCCGAGCCAGCGCGACGTTCTCGCAATACAGCTCCCCATGCTTGTAGCCGAAATCATGCATCGTGCCAGTCCTCTTGCAGAATTTCGAGGCCACTCAACGTGAACCCTTCCAGCGCAGACGCGAAGGCCGCGGTAAATTTTCTGTAGCGAATTTTAGCGTACGGCGCAACAGCCTTGAGCGAGTCATTCTTTAATAAAGTCTCAAGCGCTTTGGGCGTTGCATGCCTGAGATGCTCGAAGTTGACGATGATATCGATCTTCGCTTGTTCGGCCGCTTGTTTGATTCGCGTCAGGAGCTCTTCGGCGTTGAGATGATCTAATGTCCCCTCCAACTCGACAAACAAAGCCGCAAACTGATTGTGTCGCTTCGTCTTGATATTCAGCCACAGCTCCTGGGCGGGCGCCGTGGTTTCCTCGAACTTCTGCTTCAAGGCGATGAGCGCATTGGGGATGAGCTGCTCGGTAGCAAAGCTCGGAAGCTTGCCTTGCAGCCCCTTAAGGACGTCGGCAACCGGCGACAACGTTCCTTTTGGGCACGAGCGCTTGACCAATTTGCGGAACTGCCGGTTCATCTCCCAACGTGCGACCAGGCGTTGGCTTGTTCCTCGAAGGCGATGAAAGATGGACGGCAAGGAATAAAACTGATGATTGGCCCAGTAGAATCCTTCTTGAAGTTGTTCCGGCGTCATCCGGCTTGGATGATAAACGACATGCTTGCCGTCATATTTCGCCCAGTCCCGGTCAAAGATCCTCCCGGTGCTGTTATAGCGATCGAAGAGCGCGGTGCCGGGAAGTGGTGTGAGCACATTGAAGTAGGCGAGCTCCACTTGGGTCTTGGTTAGAAAGTTGACCGCTCGCTCGAATACCGATTCATCGTCGTTGTCGAATCCGAAGACGATCCCGGGATTCACCATGATGCCGTGGTCGTGAAACATCTTGATCTCGTCGGCGAACTTCTTCACCCGGTTGAACGGTTTATTCGTCTCTTCCAAACAATCTTCGTCCAACGATTCCATGCCCACGAAGACCGAGACGCAGCCGCTTTCCGAGGCTAATTTGACCATTTCCTCGTCGTCGCCGAGAAAAAGTGTCGACTGGCAGCCCCATTTAATATTCAGCGGTTTGAGCGCGGCCCACAGTTCTTTGCAGTAAGTGCGATTGCTGTTATGAAGATCGTCGACGAAGGCGAAAATCGTTCCGTCTTCGATCCCGACACGAATGCGAAGCGCGGTCACGAATGCTTGCCACAACGTATCGTTCGCGATGCGCTCCACGAGCTCGCTGCGAATCCATTGTTTGACTTGCGTGAGTTCTTTCACGACTTCAGGCACAGGCCGACGGCGAGTGGTTTTACCGTTGAAGGGCGACACGCTGCAGAACTCACAATCGAAATGGCAGCCGCGCGTCGTGAAACTGCATTGCCGGGTCATGTAGGCATCCGGACTGAGCAGTTCGACTCGTGGGCTGATGTAATGGTCGAGCGCGGGGAACTGTTCCATTTTATACATGCGCTTCATTGAGCCGGCCAAGAAGTCGGCGACCACTTGGGGCCACAGATCTTCAGCTTCACCGCAGACAATGGCGTCGCTAAACCGAAGAGCTTCCTCCGGACAGTAGGTCGGGTGAACCCCGCCGAGCACGACGGTTTTGCCCCTCTTCCGGAACTCAGTGGCGATTTCATAGGCGCGGGGCGCATAGCAGGTCATGATGGACAGTCCGACGAGATCGCAGGGCTGATCGAAATCAATATCCTGTACGGCTTCGTCGACCAGCAAGACGTCCCAATCTGCCGGAGTGTATGCGGCGATGACCGGTAAGCTGAGCTTAGGGAACCAGACGGCACGGCGTTCGCTCGCCGTGAGGTGATAAGGATTGTTTCTCGGATACGGATCGACGAGTAAGAGCGTATGTTTCTTGCCGGCTGTGGGGTTCTGCATCGTGTCGTTCCTCCTGACGCAATCACGACTCGCGTCGTGTGCATGGGTCACTCTAGATCGTTACCTCGGTCTGACCAAATAGTCGTCGTTCGGCCGTGCGGCCGGGTCCACGCCTCGTTCTTCCAACTGCGTTGTGTCTCCAAAGCTTGGCGCCTGGTCGGTAGGGGCTTGTAGAAGGGACTGCGGATCGCGGTCCTTGTTCACCTTTGCGTTTGCCAGAGCCCGATTTTGTTCCAGTCGCTTATCATTCTCCCGTTTCACATTGACCCCGATCGAGTTCGGAGGGACCGGCGGACCCATGACACCGCAGCCCATGGTCACCAGCGCGACGAGAAGGATGCCTGCACCCCTCACCCGAGAGCCTTCTCCAGGACTTTCAATCGCGATGCTACCCGACTTCTTGCCGTTCCGCCGACCTGGGCCTTTCGCTCGATCGCTCCTTCCAGCGTCAGCACATCCAATACATCTTTTTCGAACAGGCTGGAGTAGACTCGCAGATCGGACAACGACAAGGTACGCAGGTCCCGCCGTTGATCGATACAGTCCCGCACAATCCTCCCGGTCACCTCATGCGCTTCCCGAAAGGGAAGCGATCTCGTCACCAGATAGTCGGCCAGTTCCGTCGCTAAGAGATAGCCCGATTCTGCTGCGTGCGCAAGTGCGGGTCGATTGACGGCCAACCCGCCTATGAGTTCGGCGCACAACTTCACAGAGGTGCTCACGGTATCAAGCGCGTCGAATAGGGCTTCTTTGTCTTCCTGAAGATCGCGATTGTAACTCAGCGGTAAGCCCTTCATGAGGGTCAGCACACCTAGGAGATGCCCGTACACGCGACCGGTTTTTCCTCGAATCAGCTCCGGAACATCCGGATTTTTCTTCTGCGGCATCATGCTGCTGCCCGTGCAAAATGAATCGGGCAGTTCGACGAACTGAAATTCCTGCGAGGACCAGAGGACTAACTCCTCGCTCAATCGGGAAAGATGCATGATCACAATGGCCAGCGCGCTCAAGGTCTCGATGACGTAGTCTCGGTCCGAGACTGCGTCGAGGCTATTTTCGCTCAACGAACTGAATCCAAGCAAACGCGCAGTGTAGGCGCGATCCACTGCATAGTTCGTCCCGGCCAAGGCGCCCGAGCCTAGCGACATGACATTGATGCGCGTCAACGCGTTACGCAGCCGATTCTTGTCCCGTTCCATCATCTCGACATACGCCAATAGATGGTGGGCGAGCAGCACGGGCTGGGCTCGTTGCAAATGCGTGTATCCGGGCATGATCACATCGATGTGTCTCCGCGCTTGAGTGATGAGCGTGCGTTGAAACTGGGTGATCTCGCCGGTCAGCGACGCCAAGGCCTCCCGGAGGTAGAGACGCAAATCCGTGGTGACTTGATCGTTCCGGCTGCGTCCCGTGTGGAGCTTGCCGCCTACGGGGCCGATCAATTCCGTGAGGCGCCGCTCGATTGCCATATGAATGTCTTCGTCATGCGGCAGAAAGATAAATCGATCCGCATCCAATTCGCGCCGGACTCGGTTAAGTCCTTCGATAATGGTGGCCGCTTCACGCTTGGTCAATACGCCTGCGCGATTCAGCGTCTGCGCATGGGCGATGCTGCCCTGAACGTCCTGCGAGTATAGGCGTTGATCGATCTCCAGGGAAGAGGTAAATGTCTCTACGAGACGATTCGTGTGTTCCCGAAAGCGTCCGCCCCACAGTTTACCGTGAGGCGTGGTCTTTGTGCTCGCTTGCTGTGAGGTTTTTTTCTTCATCGGCACGTGGCGAAGAGGAGGCTCAAATCACTTTCGCGTCCGGCGACGTTGCGTGCGGATCGCGAGTCGCAAGGCATTCAAACGTATGAAGCCTTCCGCATCTTTCTGCCGATACGACTCATCCTCTTCGAAGGTCGCCAGGTCGAGGCGATAGAGCGACCGATCCGATTTGCGGCCGACGACCGTGCAACTTCCTTTGTACAATTTCACGCGCACAGTGCCGCTCACATCCTGTTGCGCTTCATCCAGCATGGTTTGCATGAGCGTCCGCTCAGGACTATACCAATACCCATAATATATGAGTTCGGCATAGCGCGGTATCAGACTGTCGCGAAGGTGCAACACTTCCCGATCCATAGTAATCGATTCGAGTCCTCGGTGAGCCGCGTGTAGGATAGTTCCACCCGGCGTCTCGTAGACACCACGCGATTTCATGCCGACGTATCGGTTCTCCACGAGATCGACGCGGCCGATACCATGTTGCCCGCCGAGTTTGTTCAGATAGGTCAGTAAGATAGCCGGGCTCATCCGTTTACCGTCTACGGCGACAGGATCACCTTGGTGGTACTCTATTTCGACTTCACGGGCCTTATTGGGCGCGTTTTCCGGCGAAACCGTCATCTGAAAAATTTCCTCAGGCGGCGCTTCCCATGGATCTTCCAGGATGCCCCCTTCATAACTGATATGAAAGAGATTTAGATCCATGCTGTAGGGCTTGGCCTTAGTGGCGGTCACGGGAATACCATGTGCTGAGGCGTACTCGATCAGTTCACGCCGAGATCGAAAACTCCATTCTCGCCACGGCGCGATGATTCGGATCGTGGGATCCAGCGCCATGTAGGTCAGTTCAAAGCGAACTTGGTCGTTGCCCTTGCCGGTGGACCCATGCGACACCGCATCGGCACCTTCTTTGCGGGCAAGCTCGATTTGCCGCCGCGCAATGAGCGGGCGCGCGATTGACGTGCCGAGCAGGTAGGTTCCTTCATAGACCGCATTGCCTCGGAGCATGGGGAAGATGTGGTCTTTCACAAAGACTTCTCTCAAATCCTCTACGTACACTTTCGAGGCGCCGACCGCCAGGCCCTTGGCTTTGATCGCTTTGAGATTTTCTCCTTGGCCTAAATCGGCGCAAAACGCCACGACTTCGCAGCCGTACGTTTCTTGAAGCCACTTCAATATGATGGAGGTGTCTAACCCGCCGGAATATGCCAGGACAACCTTCTTGACCTTTTGTTTCATTCCCACAATTATCTCTTCCCTTTAAACTTTGTCGCGGCGGAAAGCCATTCGATCAGAATGGCCTTCTGCATGTGCAAACGATTCTCGGCTTGATCGAGCACGACGGAATGCTCGCCATCGAGCACGGAGGCCGTGATTTCCTGACCGCGGTGGGCGGGCAGGCAATGCATTACGATGGCATCGGGCCGGGCGCTCTTCAGCAGTCGCTCGTTTAATTGGTAGGGCGCCAGGATCTTCAACCGGCGTGATTGCTCGCGTTCGCGGCCCATGCTGATCCAGACGTCGGTGTAAATCACATCGGCTTCTTTCACGGCGACGTGCGGATTGTTGGTGAGTGTCACGGTTGAGCCTGTCTTCTCTGCCTCGACGCGCGCCATATCCACGATCCGCTGATCGGGTTCATATCCGCTCGGACAGGCAACACTGATGGCCATCCCTACTTTGGCCGCAGCTTCGATCAATGAATTCGAGACGTTGTTTCCGTCGCCGACGTAAGCGAATTTCACGCCCTTGAGTCTGCCTTTTTTTTCTTGAATGGTCAGCAGGTCTGATAGCGCCTGGCAAGGATGGCAGAGATCAGTCAGTCCATTAATCACGGGGATGGTCGCTCGCTGGGCCCACTCTTCGACGATGGCGTGGTCGTACGTTCGAACCACCAGGCCGTCAAGATAGCGAGACAGTACGCGGGCGGTATCGGCGATCGTTTCGCCACGGCAGAGTTGAATGTCAGTGGTGGACAAGAAGAGCGATTGACCCCCGAGCTGGTTCATGCCCGTTTCGAACGATACGCGGGTCCGGGTCGAGGGTTTCTCGAACAAGAGGCCGAGCGTCGCTCCGACCAGGGGTTGATACACCAACCCGCGGCGGCGTTTCGATTTCAACTGGGCGGCCAGGCGCAACAGCCGCGCAACCCTGGCCGGAGAAATCGCGCTGACCGTGAGGAGGTCTTTCCCCAATACACGATCGGCCTTGCCTAACGCAGGCTGAGCAGTCATAACCTCGGTCCTTTACGCTCGTTTACTGAGTACGTCCGCGAGCACATCGATGAGGCGGTCTATATCGCGTTGGGTAATGACCAGCGGAGGGACGAATCGCAAGATGCGGTCCATCGTGCAGTTAATAAGCAGTCCCCGATTAAGGCAGTCGGTCACCACAGGCTTTCCGTCGATCGTCAACTCCAGGCCCTGCAACAGTCCCATCCCACGCACGTCTTTCACATTGGGAAGCCGCTCTTTGAGATCGAGCAGGCTTTTGGCTAAATGTTGACCGACGGCCCGGCTCTGGGCGAGAAGCCGCCCTTCTGTGAGAACACGCATCACGGCCAGAGCCGCGCTGCAGGCGACGGGGTTTCCACCGAACGTCGAGGCGTGGGTCCCCGGGGTGAAGACTGCCGCGACTTCGTCGGTTGCCAAACAGGCGCCGATCGGCAGGCCGCCCCCAAGGCCTTTGGCCAAGGTCATAATATCGGGTTCGATTCCGAATTGCTCATAGGCGAACAAGGAGCCCGTTCGTCCCATGCCCGTTTGGACTTCATCGAGGATGAAGAGGATGTCGCGTTGACGACACAGGTCTCGAAGACTTTTCACAAAGGTTTGATCGGCCACCTGCACGCCGCCTTCGCCTTGGACAAGTTCCAGCATGACCGCGGTGGTTGCAGGTGTAATCGCTTGCTCGACGGCGTTGAGATCGTTAAATGGCACATGGATAAAACCGGGAACCAGGGGCTCGAAACCCTTCTGCACTTTGTCTTGACCCGTTGCCGTCAGCGTAGCCATGGTTCGGCCATGAAAGGACTGCAACATGGTAATGATTTCGAAACGGTCGGGCCCATGCTTCTCATGCCCGTACCGTCGGGCGAGCTTGATGGCCGCTTCATTCGCCTCTGCGCCGCTATTGCAGAAAAAGACTTTCTTCGCAAAGGAGTGTTCCACTAATGCCTGCGCGAGCTTTACCTGCGGCTCGGTATAGTACAAATTAGAGGCGTGCAGCAGATGCTGCGATTGTTTTTGAATGGCGGCAATCAGGTCGGGGTGCCCATGTCCAAGGACGTTGACGGCCACGCCCGCCACGAAGTCAACGTATTCGCGGCCCTCCAGATCGTAGACGCGGCTTCCCCGCCCCCGTACGATCGAAATCGGCTGGCGTGCATAGGTGTGCATCAGATAGCGGTCGGCATCTTCGCGGAGTTCTTCAGTGGGCATGATTGTCTTTCATGGGGTGCGGACGAAAATAGCATAAGGATGCTCGGACGCGCAATACAAAACGCCACACAGAGCCATGCTATCCACTCATCAACATTAGGGAAATCGGCTCATCACGCTTGAGCCGGCGTGGGGGACAATGCTATAACCTGACGCCCCGGAGGCCCCGGTCAGACCTTGGATTATCGAATGAAAGCTTGTGAGAAGTGCGCACAGATGAATTCCGATGAGGCATTGACGTGCGCACAATGCGGCACATCGTTGGAGACTGAAACGGCTGCGCCGGAATCCGACGAGACCCGGGTGTGGCGCTCCTTCATCGGCCCTCAGAAAGCCATCGTGTTTTCTTTCAAGCGCGGATGGTCATGGGAGCGGCCCGATGACTATTATTTGCAGCAGTTCAAAAAATTTACGACCGGACCCACATCGCGGTTTTCATTAACCTGGCATTGGCCGGCCTTTCTCGTGGACCCATTTCTGTGGTTCCTGTACCGCAAGATGTATTTGTATGCCCTCATTTATGCGCTGGGGCCGGTATTATCGGCGTACCTGACCGGAGATTTTACGGTTGGGTTTGTCTGGCGAGTCATGGCGGGCGTCAGCGCCAACTATATTTACTATTGGCACATCAAAGAGCATCTCACAGAGATTCGCAAAGGACCCCCACTCGCTCCCGCCGTATTGGACGAACAACTCCGGGATCGCGGGGGCGTGCAAACCTATGTCCTCTGGCTTGGGGTCGTGCTCTACATCATGCTCTTTTTGATCGTTCTCCAAGTCATTCGCGAAGGTCCCATCCCGACCGGCCCCATGCAACCCGGCAAGGTGAAACCCACGGCTGTGCGGATGACGTTATAGCTTCCGCTATCTCAGCTTATGCCGGCTGTCTGATTGGGAACGCGACATCTGCCATTCCCACCATTCCCGAAACCACTCGAAGTCTTGCCGATAGGCGATGGTGGCGGATTCGGGGTGAGCCGTCTTCTGTTCGAGTTGGGTATAGGTGCGGGGCCAATTTTTTTGCCACCACGACTTGAGCTCATCCGGCGTGTGAGGTTGACCGGTCTGCTGGACGATGCCCGCAGCGGTCGCCACTTCTGCAATCAGCGGCCAATATCGATCCTTGCCCAAGCCCAACGCCCTGAAATGCTCGCGTAGGAGGAAAATCACCCAGAGTTCGGCGCTATTTTTCTTGTTGTGTTTAAACGGATGGGTTTGTTTGAGGGGAATGGGGTCGAAGTGTTTGATGACGGATGTATAGTCCGGTCCGCCGTAACTGCCCGCGACTTCTGCGAGTCCTTCAATCATGCGAGCGAGTTCCACTTCCACGACCGGTTGGGAGGAAGGAGTGACTGATGTCGACTGGGGCACGAGCGGATTGTGCACCGTCAAGAGTTCGATCAATGGTTTGAGCTCTCGCAGGCGAAGGACGGCGGCGCGTAAAATCTGCTCGGATTCCAACCAATAGTCCGGATCATTTTTTGTCAGCCGTTCACGGCCTGCGGGCGGAAGGACGGTCGGAATCCAGTAGCGAAGCAACACAAAGAGAATGTAATGCGTATTCCCCCCGACACGATCCACCCGCGCGAGCGCTGCATCCGATCCGCGCGCCTGTTGAAAAAAATGTCGCACTCGTTCGCCCACGCCTAAACGCACGGCTAGGGCACTCCACCAGCGGTCTCCGTCCAGCCAGGGGACCTCTTGCGATTGATCGATGTTCATCGATATGTCATGGGTGAGCGTGAGTGGCGTAGTCTATTGCAACTACATGGGTTCGGCAAGAATGCACAACCTTCTCTGATGATGAAATTTTTGCAGGTGACATTCATCCTGCCATCACGTACCCTTTTGCCGTGTGAATCAGAAGCCAATGATCTTCTCGGAGGTGTGTGAATGGGGCGGATCGTACTCTTGAGGCATGGCGAGTCGCAATGGAATTTGGAGAATCGATTTACAGGATGGGTCGATGTGCCGCTGTCGGCGAAGGGCGAGGAAGAGGCTCGGGCGGCGGGAGGAAAGCTTCAGTCGTACCGCTTCGATCGCGCGTTCACGTCCGTCTTGATGCGCGCGAATGAAACCTTACGAATTGTCCTGGAGGCGATTGGGCAGACGAGCATTCCGATCGAAAAGGATCAGGCGCTCAACGAGCGCATGTACGGCGATCTGCAGGGCCTGAATAAATCGGAAACGGCAAAACAATACGGTGAACAGCAAGTGAAGATTTGGCGGCGGAGTTACGACATTCGGCCGCCGGGTGGAGAAAGTTTAAAAGATACTGCGGAGCGTGTCCTCCCTTATTACGAACGCCGGATCAAACCGTCCGTCGTGGCGGGAGACACGATCATTATCGCCGCCCATGGCAATAGCCTGCGCGCCCTCGTCATGCACCTCGACCAACTATCCAAGGAGCAGGTGTTGGAGCTGAATATTCCAACCGGCGCGCCTCTTGTCTACAATATTGGCGAAGGCGGCAAGGTGCTCGATCATCGTTATCTGTGAAAGCTACGAATCGGTCAGTTCGAGGCTATCCAGCAACTCGCCAAACGTATCGACCGGCACCACATCGATGAAAAGGGCCAGTAGCTTCTGATGCTGGCTGGCCTCAACGGCGCCTTCAAATACCAGCAACTGTGCGGACTCGCCAAACACCGAAATGGGTGATCCGCCTTCCTGGATAATCTGATGATAGGCTGCCCCGCGCGCCTTTGCGTCCTTAAAGACAGCCGACGGCTCGGAGCCCTGCATGCCCAGGTCGCGCCATCCTTGTTCAAGCCGCCGCTTTAACGCATCCTCCATGCGCCCGATTTCCTCGGGCCGAAGATTCGCCTGCAAGGCGCTCCCGATCCAATAGAGATTGAGAGAAAGCAGTTCCTGCGCAATGTGGCGCGCCTGGTCTGGAGTCACATCCAGTCCGTAGTCGCTCAAAAGCTCCGGCGTGATCGAATGGGCCATCGCCGCATATACAATATCGGCTGCTTCGCGCGGCGTCTGGGCCATGCATTCTCCTCGTCGTGATGAAGGCGGAGCATAACGTACCTCGTGTGATCGGTACAATGGCGGTGGTGGCATGGCTGGATGGATTGTCGCTAATAGGTCGGTACGTACATTGCGCCGCCACTGCGGGAGAAAGTCCATGGCGAGTGCTGAATTCAGATTTCTATCGGGGGTGCTGGCTGTCGACGAATTGATCGCAACGATACAAGTTGGTACATCCCGCTTGGACTTTCTGCGGAATATTCCATCAATCCAAAATTGGCGTTGGACTCTACACTGATCGTCAATCTTCATGACATCAATTGCAGCCTTTGCTGGAAAAAGATCACACCAGTGTGTCGCTTCTGTTCGGTATCCGTTTTGGGCCGCAAGGGTCCAAGGTAGAATTATTATTGTGACATGCGAGCGGAGGGATGTCAGGGTTCGGCTGACACGCCACCGTCTGTTTGCACGACTTCGTTTTATCTCTTTCCCTGAATGTGCGACCCACGTGAAATCCCTAGTGTGATGGCATCGGAGGTTCGCGTGCGACGCCTTTTTGCCCTGGCACTTTTGGTTGCCTGTGGCCGCTTATGGCTGGCTCTGAGCGCCATTCCAACCGCGCTTCCGGTCTCGGAAGCGCATGAACAGGACAGTCGTCATACAAAGATTGCCGAGGATGATTGGCTGCATACGTTCGAAGATGTGATGAGCGGTACATCCGGAAGGTTCGACGATCCAGGCCGTCAATTCTACGATCGTGTCATGGCTGAGGTGGCGAGGCAGCATTACGACGCAGCGGCTGCAGGCTTTCGCCTGTTTCTGGAATTGCACCCACGCTCGCCCCTCGCCCCGCATGCGGATTATTGGCTCGGGGAATGCGAGTATCGACTGGGACAATATCAAGACGCCATTCAAGCGTTCGACCATGCCCTCTCTCGAGTCCCATTGGATCCCCAACTTGCGCCCGCCGCCTTTCTCCGAAAGGGAACGAGCTACGCAAAACTTGGGGATGAATCCCGGTCCCGCAACCTTCTTGAACTGCTTGTCGTGCAATACCCCACGACTCAAGAAGCCGTGTTGGCGCGACAAACCCTTCTTATGCCGTAAGGCCATATCTCCGCATATTTCTTAGTAGAGCCATCTCTGATCCTTCCTGACGGGGCGCAAACTCTGTGCTACGCTCTTCCAGAGACGATCCCACGCAATACCCGTTTATTGAATCTTGAGGCAATTGTGAAATTACGCAAGCATTCCCGCTTTGCCGTGCAACTTCCCGCCGTGTACACGGCTGAGAATATACAATCTAAAGGGGTGGTGTTTAATCTTTCGGCGGAAGGATGTGCGATCGGAAGCAGCATGATCATGCCCAAGGGGGCCTATCTTGCGTTGCAAGTCTCTCTTTCGGATCAGGCGAGCGCGCCGCTTGAGGTGGAATTGGGAGCTGTGCGGTGGTCAACCGAGCGACAGTTCGGAGTGGAATTTATCCGACTGAAGGATGCGGACTCTGAGCGTCTTCGTGCGTACGCGCAATTACTTCAAATGCACACGGAGTGACGTTCACTGGTTCACGCCACGGACTTTACTTGATCGTATGTCGTGTGGCCTGCAAGGGCTTTTTCTATCCCATCTTGAGCCAGGGTTATCATCCCCTCATCTAACGCCTGTTTGAGCAAGGCTTTGGTTCTGGCGTTGGATTGAATGAGGCTTTTCAGGTCATCCGTGCCGAGTAATAGTTCATGGAGGGCGATCCGCCCCTTGAAGCCGAGCCGATTGCACAGGTCACATCCGATCCCTCGATAGAGGGTAAAGTCGTCGTCGTAATCTATCCCTACTCTCGTCTTCCAGCTTTCGGCGCCATACGCATGGATAAGTTCGTCGTACTCTTGTTTGGTTGGGTGATAGGCTTCTTTACAGGCGCTGCAGATCTTTTTGCAAAGACGTTTCGCCAATACACCCAGCATGGCATCGGCAAAGTGGAAAGCGTCGCAGCCCAAATCCAAGAGTCTCGTGACAGTTTCGACGGCGCTATTCGTATGCATGGTGCTGAGCACGAGATGACCAGTGAGAGAGGCTTCAATTGCAATATCAGCCGTTTCCTTGTCGCGCATCTCGCCGATCATGATGACATCGGGGTCCGCACGCAGAAAAGCCCGCATGGCGACAGCAAAGGTCAATCCGATTTTTGGATGGATCTGCACTTGGCGTAAACCGTCATGCGTAATTTCAATGGGATCTTCCGCTGTCCAAATCTTCCGTTGCTCCGTATTGATATAGCCCAGCAAGGAATGCAAGGTCGTCGTCTTGCCAGACCCGGTCGGCCCAACGCATAAAATGATCCCGTGCGGTTTTTGGGCGATGCGCTTGAGGGCGTCGATGAGACTGATCGTAAAATCCATGCCATCCAGCGGCATGAGTTCTTTCGAACTTAACACCCGCATAGCTACATCTTCGTTATGTCCCGCCGTGGGGATTGTCGCGACGCGTAACTCGATCTCTCTATCGCCCGGTAGTTTGTATCGAATCTTTCCATCTTGTGGCTTACGGCGCTCGGAAATATCCAGATTGGCCATGATCTTAAAGCGTGACACAATGGCGCGGCGATATGTCGGAGGAATGGTCATGTATTTAAAACAGGTACCGTCCACCCTAAATCTGACAACCGTTTCTTTCTTATCCGAATAGGGCTCGATATGTATGTCTGAAGCCTCGAGACGGTAGGCGTCTACAATGATTTGATTGGCCAGCCGGACAATTGCGCTATTATTTTCGTCGATGGGGCCGTTGCTGATATCGTTTTGTGAGTCGAGTTGAGCCTCATTGACCAATTCTCCCAGAATCTCATTAATGCACGTGCCATCCTCACTCCCCGTGGCTGTCATCAGAAATTTGAGAATATCGCGTCGAAGGCCCACAGCCAACCGGATCGTGAGTCCGGGAAATGTATGTTTTATGTCGCGTCCCTTATCGAGATCATGGGGGTCATCGATGAGGATATCGATGGTTTTGGTGTCGCGTTTAAGTGGGATCCACGCGTTTTTTTTCAAATAGTCCACGCTAATGTTTTTGAGCAGATCGGGATCGATCACAGTCCGTTCGCTATACGGAATGTAGGGACAATGGTAAAACTCACTGAGGGAGGCGCCCAGATCCGCGCTCTTGACCTTATACTTTTCAATCAAAATGGTTTCGATGTCTTTAGAATCTTTCGAAGCCTCCCGAAGAGCCTCATTGAGTTCGGCCTTGGTAATCCGATTTGACGATAGCAAATAATCGAAGGCGCCTCGTGCAGGAGTTTTTCTAATCATGGGTGAAGGCAATCGTTCGATGAGATGAATGAAAAAGGAGCGATAATTGATGCACAGACCATCTTTAGTAAGTATAGGGGCAATGCAGCGCCCGTCAATTCCAATGCCGAGGTATAGCAGGGCAGTCTCCGTTCTGAAAAGCGAACGAAGTGTCTCCAACTACATAGTCACAACTGATGAGGCTATTTAGGAGAAGCAGATTAAAACAATGAAGGAAAAATCAGAAATAGGAATGAAGGAATTGACTTTGTTTCTCGCTCGTTGCGAGACGAATCGGCCTCGCCTATTGCCAAGTGTTTTGCACCGATCCTAGCCGGGCCGGGCCGTGACATGAACCGTTGCAGCGTGCAGGCCTAAAAGACTGAACGAAAATGTAAAACGTCCGAAAAGACTGGTGCGCTCGCCGCCTTTCTGCGAAAGGGAAGCAGTATGCAAAACTTGGCGACGAGCCTCTGGAACTCCTCCTCGTCCAGTACCCACTACCCAAGGAGCCCCTATCGCTCGCCAGACGTTGCTCATGCCGTAGACCACTTCAGCTCAGTCACGCTTAGGACGGAGCTTAAGTTGATGTTTCATTTCGTTGTCACTCCCCCGCAAGCGCCCATCCTTCACCCTATTTGATAAAGATGGTGTATTGAAGCGGGCAGCGATTACCGCAGGGGATATGCCGCACATCCCGCGGCGCTAGCAATAACCCTGAAAAAGTCCGCGCGTCGAACCGACAGATCGATTCATGAAGTTGGGGTAGAGCGCACGAAACTATAGTGGAAGGAAAGCTGATCATATTGATATGCGGTAGCCATATTCTGACGGTCGGATGGTGTGATTCAAACGTACGATCCCTAACTTCGAATGTGAATGCACACCGGAAGAGCCTTGCCCCCTGAAACAAGGCTCTGTTAGACTTCACAGTCGTCGGTGCTTCATTACGAGCGCCAAGGAGGAAGCCATGGGAGAGGTCAGTGCAGAACCCGAAGTTGCGGCGAGGGCTGTAGAAGATCTTACTAAGATGGATGTGGACCCAGCGAAGGGAGAGCGACTCTATAAGGCGGCGCTCGTCCAATCGAACAAGGGTTCAGTCTACCGTCAGTTGGCCAAGATCTCGAGCACGGGCAAACTGGATCTCGTTCGCTACGGATGTACGCTTGATGCCGACGGGAATCCTGCGGTCAAGTGGAGCATCCGACGCATGCTGGAACAAAGGCCTGAACGGTTCGATGAAGAGATCGAAGCGATCAAGAAGTCAATCCAGGAGAGCGGCGAAGAGGTGCAGGGTGTGTGGGTGCATGATTTGACGGGCGCTGCTGATGTGGCCGCTCAAGGATGCAGTCTTGAGGCGTGGACCAAGAAAATGGTCGCAGATTTGCGCACACAGCCTTCCTGACTCGGGTCAAAACCGAATCGTCTGAGCGCCATTCGTTCCCTGCACTTCAGTTTCTGGGGTCTTGTTCGGATCTTCGATTAAAAACGTCAGTCGTCCGTGGGCCTCACGAAGCCTGGCTTCAACCTCCTCCGGCGTCGCTGATCGGGCGATTATGAAGCCCAAGTAGCGAGTCCCCTCGGGAAGCGGCACCAATTCGTCGCCCAGCTCAGCCGTAATCATCACGTTTTCGATGCCTGGGACTGCGCGCGCGTCAGCCTGACCGCGCACCTCGCGGAGCACACCTCCCCGTGGGATCGGCAGCATCATGACGCCCGCTGCACCGCCTTCACGATCCAGCCACGGCAGATCTATCCGGAGAGCATGGCGTAAGATCAATTCCTCTAAGCCGAGACCCGCCGCGAAGCGGAGCGTACTGGAGCATCGACCGCCGATGGAGCGCGCCGCCACCTCAATGACCCATGGCCCCTCATCATTGATGCGTAGTTCACTATGAATCGGTCCCTCTCGCAGCCCCAGTGCGGAAGCGGCTTGTTCTGCACACGCCGCAATTTTGGTCTGAACAGCGTCTGAGAGACGAGACGGGGTCAGGTAGATGGTTTCTTCAAAGAATGGTCCGTCGAGCGGATCCGGCTTATCGAAGAGAGCCAGCACGCGGAGCGACCCAGCTGTCAGAAGGCCCTCCAAGGCGACTTCCTGTCCCGATACGAAATCTTCTACTATGACGTATCGTCCCGCTTCACTAGCCTTGGGCGATCCCAATCTGTGAAGGAGCGACGTTACGCGCTGGAATGCCGAGGCAAACTCGGTAGGAGCGTTCGCCCGGATCACGCCGCAACTTGCCGAGAGCACCAGTGGTTTGAGCACACAGGGGTAGGATACCTGGTCAGCGCGTACCAGTGGATCATCGAAGATGGAAAATTGGATGAAGCGTGGTACCGGCACGCCATGAGCGTGCAGCAGCTCCCGCATCCGGTATTTGTTGCGAGCGGCTGATACCGAGTCAACGGAGTTGTGTGGAAGCTTCAATGCTGCCGCCACTTGTGCCGCGAGCACGGCAGTCGTGTCATCAACGCCCAGGACAGCATGGATCGGATGGGCATGGGCGTACTCGACCACGGCATCTGCTGAACGCTCAGGCTCATTAAAATTCAGCGAGAGCCAATCGAATTCGGGTCGATCGATGAGAACAGCAGTGCGCTCCAGGCCCAATGTGATGTCGAGGCTCAGCTTGCGGGCGCCTTCAAGAAACGCCTCGGCTCGGTAGGTGGTCGAGGGAAGGAGAAGAAGAATCCTCGGCATAGACGTGTAACCGTTACCGCCACAAGCGTCGTGTAGAAATCAGTAGGGGCGCACTGTCGATTACGGCGCGCACTGTTTTACTCGCTACTGCTGCGGGCGGAATTGTTTCAGTAGCCTTACGAGCGCGCTGCCCGGGCCTTATGAAACAGGTTCAGCTGGCGGTTTGCCTCCACAATAGTTGAGAGCTTATTCACGACCTGGAGAATATTGGCGCCGGGGATCGCATAATAGCCTTCGTCATCTCCGAGGCCCGTATAAACGCGATTGCCAATGCAGCCGAAACTGGCGGTGGCTAGCCCCGATTGCAGCGACTCCGGAAGGATCGCGCACGTCGGCCTTCCCATCGTCGAGCCGCCGTTGGCCATCCCGATAGCTTGTGCCGCTTCGGCTACCAACATAAGTTGCTTGGCCGTTCCCCGGATTAGCACGACATCGGGTTCAAATGAGGCCTCTGATAGCCGGGCATAGAGTGCAACTTGAAACGGGCTTTGCCGGCGCGGGATCGTTGGAATCTCTTCCATTTTGATGTACTGCATTTGGACCATCGTCTGCACAAGGCCGGTCAGCTCGTGGGCGACATCTGGAGGAAGATCGATTCCATGAGTATGGGCACCCACTGGGCACGTGTAGTGATCCGAGGCTTCTGTGTAAAACACGCGTCCTTCTGCCGCGAGGAGCCAGTATCCGCAACCGGCCGGGGCGGGTGCCTCGATGCGTTGCATGTTCGCCGGCGCGGACTCGCGAAATGCGATGGCGACGGGCGGCAATCGAAGCCCCAAGAGTGATTGTAATGCTGTGCCTGATGTCGTGAAGCTCATTCTTTCTCCTTGATAACCTTAGTATCTGATCACACCTCCGATTGGACAGCGAACAGGATCAGTCGCACTGGGAATGATTCGGTTGAAGCTCCACAAATTGCTCTTTCGTCGGCTCCGCACAACAAAACCACGGCTCGCTCATACGAGGCGGGCGGCTCTGTTGCGCCCGCTTGGATCCAAGAACGGCGGGGACCGCTCGCCCGGCACTTTTATACGTTATGGCTCGCAGACGATAAAACGTATCAAAAGGATCCTCCTCTGCTTTGGCCGCCTCTTCGACCGCCGAACTGATGTCCTCGTGCAATTGGTCCATGCGGGGATCAGGGTGCATCCACTGATATTGGAAGCCGGCCTGGTCCAGGGGGCCTAGGAACTTCTCAATGGACCCATACTGTGCGGGCTGATTGAGCAAGGCTGAGCCAGGTGGAATCAGGAGGCGAATGGCATACTGCACCGGATCGATGGCATCGATCAGATCATTGGCCTCCACAATATCGAACATGGTCAGATAATCATCGAGCGTAGTCCATGGGGTAAAGGCAACCAATGATGGGCGGAGAGTCATACCTGAGCTTCGCAGAATCTGCAGCGCGGTTACTACATCGGCCGCAATGTGCCCCTTTTTAAGATAAGCAAGCACTGTTTCGCTAAAGGATTCGACGGCTGAGATGACAAAGAGACAGCCGAATGACGCAAGTTCCGGAACAATCGTCCGATGCTTCAGCAGATGTTCGATCTTGGCCGTAAAATCAAACGTCAGAAGGGGGAACTCTGCATGCATCGCGCGAAGGATGCTCGACGAATGCCCGGGCCCATTCAAGAAGTCTGGGTCTCCGAACGTGATATGGGTCGCGCCGGCTTCGACCTGTTGCCGGATGTCCCGGAGGACCACATTTTCAGGTATCAAGAAAAAACGGCCTCCGTAGACCGGGACGATGGGACAGTGCAAGCAGGTATGCAGGCAACCCCGGCTGGCTTCCACGTACCCCACGACGTGCTGCGCGCCGTGGTATTTAAGATGGGCATACCGCGTGAGTAGGGGCAGACTTGCACGACTGGGCGTCGGTGCGTGTACCGAAAATCGTTTCAGGGATGGGCTCAGAATGCGCCCGCGAAGACTCACGCCTTCGATAGGGGGTAATTCGTGCTCATCTCGGTGCTCTGCCTCGTGCTGAGAGGAAATGGCCAAAGGTTGTTGATCAAGAGCGTTGACCAGATTCACGAGAGGCGTTTCATATTCGCCTCCGATCACTGAATCGGCGACGTGTGACAATAAGTATTCTGCATTGATCGAGGCGTAGAGGCCGAACACACAGATATGGCAGTGAGCATTCAGGGTACGGATCAATTCGGCCACGCGGACACCCAGGCGCAAGGCCGTATGCATGGGGACGGAGATACCGATGAACCGAGCCTGCTTAGTGCGCTCAGCGTCGAAGTCTTCCACTGAAATGTCTAAGGCGGCCGGCGCATAGCCGGCCTGTTCCAAAAACCCCATGGGCTGGGCAATGCCGACCGGCTGATGTCCGAGCTCGTAGCAAGAGATCAATAAAATGCCGCCTGGCCGTCGAAGAGAGCCCGGTTCCATGATGCTGACATGCTTCTGTGCACTCATCAATATGAACTCCCAGCATGCATGCTTCAGGAATTTGAATTACAGTTCTGATCTCGCACCTTATGCAATGGCAAAGGGTACGCAGTCTGACCTGTGAAATGCAATCAGTTGCTAGGTTTACAATCACAGCGGTCGAGAGAACGGCTTGGCCAATGGCATTCGAGAGGCGGGATGGGTTCAAGAGTAGTGGGTGGGAGAACCGGTGACTGGTGCGCCCGGCAGGAATTGAACCTGCGACCTGCGAGTTCAAAGCCAATAATGACGCAATTTGATTGCGCTAAATGTCTACCTAATCGCTAGCTATAACGCTTTCAGATGGGTCGTAGCGTCCCTATGCAACCCAGGACTGGTTGAACACCGAGCGGCTAGTCAAGCAGCCACTGCTCGCACAAGAAGCCGTGTCGGTATGAAGGATGTAATCAAATGAACCGGTCTTGTCGTTAGACTACCGCCCCTGGCGCCTGTGGAGTGCTATATTCCAAATACCGTGAGATTTCTTTAGGAGGTCTGCTTGTTCAATCGCTGCATCGCTGTCTGCTGTAATTCCTGCCGGACCACGCCGAGTTTTTGTAAAGTATTCCGGTGCCGTCCTTCGAGCTTTACTGCCATTGATTGCAGACGGGAAAGGACCAAGCTGCGTCGTACGGCCTGCACAACGTCATCCCTGTCAAATGGCTTAGGAATGAAATCGGCTGCTCCTCCTTCAAAGGCTTTTGCCATCATCGTTCTATCCGCATGAGCAGTAATCATCAATACGGGCACCTGTGGCTGCACCTGCTTGACCTGGGTTAGAAATTCAAGACCAGTCATATTCGGCATGTTCACATCGACGATAATCGTGTCGTAGTGCTGCTGCTTCGCGAGCTCCAAGGCCCTTGCGCCCGAATCGCAGGCGTCTAGAGTGTAATGCCCTAAACGCGCCTCAAGGGTCCCCGAAAGGGCGTCCAGTAACATTGGGTCGTCATCAACCAGCAGTAAACGTGAAGGATCTGGCAGGGGATGTCTTTGTATGGCTTCAGTGCCTTTCTCCATGAACATCCTTCCTTGTGCGTTATCCTTAGGTCAACGGATCAAGGTATTTGAAGTAAGCTTGAGGAGCGCATGGTATGCCATTCAGCCCTACTCTGTACATAGTCCATACTGGTACGTACAGATGGCTAGTTAAATGTGGCCCCTAGTGCCGGCCTTTTTAACTGTTAAACCTGCCGTGGCCACAGGTGGATTTGTTTCGACGAACCGACTCTGCTAGAGCAAAGAATGGAGCGGTCGATACGCTGCCGCTTAATGACATCGCGGTGGATGTGCTCAAGGCGCAAGCTCGCGTATGGCATCTCAGCTCGGATTACGTTTTCCCAACCAACAGTGGGACACGAAAAGGGGCAGGTAATCTCGGTCGTGCATTTACATTGGCCTGCGTGCGAGCGAAGGTCGAGCGCTTTCGCTTTCACGATTTGCGGCATACCTTTGCCACGCGGTTGGTACGGGCAGGAGTGGAGCTCTATGCGGTGTAGAAGCTCGGACGCTGGAAGACTATCTCAATGGTTATGCGTTACGCGCATCACTATTCCTAGAGCCTTCGGCCAGGAGTCGAGGCATTAGGACGAGTGCGCAGCAGCACAGAATTAGCACAAGGCGTGGAGATGGGATCCGTCGCGCATGCATAAGTATCTAATTTATTGGTGCGCCCGGCAGGAATTGAACCTGCGACCTGCGGGTTCGAAGCCAATAATGACGCAACTTGATTGCGCTAAATGTCTACCTAATCGCTAGCTATTACGCTTTCAGATGTCGTAGCGTCCCTATATTGCAACCCAGGCGCAACCGGATATTCATAAAACTCCCCCTGGCATACCCCAAAAAACCGCGTTTCGTGTCGCGTTGGGATGCAAGTTAAATGCGGAGACGCATTTTCGGACGTTTCAAAAGCGGTGGTGGTCCCTGCTTCGCAGCGTAAGGACTTGGCAAAACTCCGGGGGTGTGTATGCTCTCTTTTGTATCGTTTAAGACAAGACTAGGGAACGACCACTACTCACACACCCCGAATATTTTGCCAAATTGCTTGTCCGTTACCGGCTATCGAACTTATGACTATGAGTTCAACGTGAGGGGGCGGGTATTCTGCGCGGACGAAGGCCCACGTGGAGGCGAGGATTTTGCTGGACGCGCTCGGCGAATAGACAGTCGGCCTTCCATTAGCCGGACCTCTCCCTAGTCCCGGTTCCGCTTCAAGCACGTCTCGATGTTTTCTTGTTGCCGTATGAGAAGACGTTGTTGCGCCTCCTCCAGTCTCGCTTGTGCCATTTGTGCACTGTGCCAGAGTCGGTCTAGCGAACCTTCTAACGTTGCCACACTTTTAATATTCAATTGCCGGGATGTGGACACTTGCTCTTGAATGCGTCGAATGGTGTTGGGCCGATGAAGGCTCGCCGCAATGCGGCATCCTAGATTTTCTATCTGCCGCCCTAGCCGTGCAGTCATTAACCGGCGCGTTCGTACCTCTCTCGCCAGGGCATAGGTATTCAAGGCCAACGTCAGAGCCGTGATAAATTCTTCGCGGTTAAACGGCTTCCGCAATACGTCATGGGCCCCCACCGAGACTGCTTGAGCCGCTACCGTCGCATCGACATGGCCGCTAAAGAGAATGACCGGTACATGCGGTCGGAGTGCTTTGGCCCTCCGCAAGAGTGCCAGGCCATCCAGTTCTCTCATTTTTAGGTCAGTCACCAGCGCAAACACTTCGTGCTTTTCAAATTGGGCGAGCGCGCGACGCGGGGAATCAAAAGGTTGGACCCGGACATCAGGCAAATGCAATTCCATGAGACCCGTCACGGCAGAAAGGAGGGCGGCGTCATCATCCACAACCATGATACTTGGATGTGCCATAGACCCCCTAGAGGCCCTAGTAAAAACCTTTCTAGGGAACGTCGTCAATTGGTCTTCTTGCCTAGGTCCTGCTATGGGACGTCACGATGTTGAAGATGCTGGGCTATGACCGGTGCCAGTTGAGGCACGGACTGCGCGTCGAATCGTTTCTCGATAGCTTTCAGTAGTACCCCAAAAATAAGCCCGCGAAATCACGTTGGGATGCGCCTTGAAGACGCAGCAGGGTTTTCAGACGCTACCAACTTGTGGCCGCCTCTTGTTGAAGACAGAAAAACCTGCGCTGGGTAGATTACCTAGGAGGACGGTACAGAGCCAATTTGCTGACTTGATAAGGCCAAGCAATTCACCTAAACTAGTCTACATTCAGGCACTATCAGTAGACGTTTTCGGAGAGTGTATGGTGCCGTCTCCTGGCGATGTCTGCACTGCGCTTGCCCTTTCTCCGTCCCCTGCTGTGCTCATCATCGATGATGAACCCCTGGTCGTGAAGGTGTTATCGTCGATCATCCGACATGATCAGCCTACGTTCTCTATCGAGCCGTGTTCTTCACCTCGCCTGGCGGTCCAAAAAATAATTGACGGTCACTTCGATGCCGTCGTGACTGATGTGATCATGCCAGAATTCAATGGCTGGCACATCCTTGAGCGTGTCCGTGACACCCGCCCGTGCACACCCGTGCTGTTGGTGACGGGAACCAAGCAGGCCACGATTGCGGCCAGAGCCTTTGATCACGGGGCCTTTGATTTCCTTGGGAAACCCATTGACCGCCCAGCCTTGGTGTGGTCTGTCACGCTGGCCATCAAAACGCATCGCTTGCAACGCCGGATCGAACTGCGTCGGGTGTATATCGAGCAGCTCCGGGAGTCGATGAACCGCAGGTGGGAACAACCAGTATCCGTCCCACTCGTGGGGGTGCGGAAACCGTTAGACGGTTCGATGGGTGCCGCTGTTGCCAGATTTGAAGCAGCCGTGGCGCAATATAACAAGACGAAGGAACGAACAGAACGGCTCCTCCGTCGGAGTCACGAGTTGATTCTTGAGCGATCACGGCGATGGTTGGAGGCCCCGTAACAAAGACCTCGTCGTTCGACAGCCTGGCCTGCACATGGAAGTGATTTCATAACACGAACAGGAGAACTAGGAGATGACCTCTCGGTATGCTGTCTGTGCGTCTGTTCCCTTGATGACACCTCCCGCTATTTTGGTGGTTGATGACGATCCAACGTTTTTGCAAGTCGTGCCCTCCACGTTAATGCGTGCGCTTCCCGATGTGACGGTCGAGACGTATCGCTCCGCCCGTCTAGCTGCCTCGAAGCTCGCGGCAGGGCATTACGATGCGGCGATTACTGATCTGAGGATGCCGGACTTGGATGGTTTCGAGGTACTTGGCGAGACCCTGGCCTCGCGTCCCTGCACGCCGATTGTCCTGCTCACCGGGCAACACGACAGCACGTTAGCTGAGCGGGCGTTCGGTCAGGGGGCGTTTGATTTTATCCCCAAGCCCTTTGACCGCGAGCGTCTGGTGTCGGCCGTCAGCCTTGGGATCAAAGCCCACCGCCTGCGTCGCCGTATTGAAGAGCGTCGCCTTCACATGATGCAAATCCGAGAGGTCATGCACCGGCGGTGGGAGGACCCGCTCTCTGCGAAAACGGGCGAGGCGGTTAACTCCTCTCGCTCGTTAATGGACGCTGCCTATGATCGACTTATCGCCTCCGCAACGCGCACCGAAAAGCTCATACAACGGACGGAACGCGTCCTCCACCGAATGCAGCGCCAAATCCACGAACAGGCCCTGTCTCGGGTGCGTAACCAATGAGTCTAGCGGTAACAAAAACCCGCCTATCACGTCACGTTGGGATGCGCCTTAAATGCGGAGGAAGGTTTTCAGCCGTTTCCAAATCGGCGACGGTTCATTGCTTCCAAGCCAGCTGCGATCCGCTGTAGAGCAGCTCCTCTGGCAGATTTGTCATCTCTGTTCATGTGTGCAACAGCCTAACACTAGGACCCGCCGTATCGGCGTGGTGGATGCGCCGTAAACGAGGATAACGGCGCGTGTCTAGGTAACACTCGTAAGATCATTGAGCATGCAACCTACGCCCTCTTGTCTGTCAGTTTTTACCGTTTCAGACCTATAGTACGGTATAGTAAAACTTGGCAACTATCGAGGTGGAGGGAAGTGGGTCTTACCTTTCTTGCCTTAACCATCGGAGTTCTACTTGAAGTAGACCCGAAAAGGGTTGTACGAGTCATCCGTGGCATGAGAAGCGCCATTCTTCCAGTTGCGGTGGTGATCTTCTTGCTGGATCGTGTGACTCCCGCCGGAATCGCGGTCCCGGTGTTGTACGCCCTCCCCGTGTTGATGGCTTCCTTAACCATGAGCCTAGAGTGGTCCTTATTGAGCGCGGTGGTTGCGACTGCGTTAACGTACGTTGGGTATTATCTTTCCCCACCCGGCGCTAATCTGGATGACGCGACAATCAACCGCTTGATCGCTTCGGTTCTCATTTGGGCGTGCGTGTTGCTGGGCTGGTTATTACGCCATGTCCGTGAAGAAATTCAGAACTTCTATAACCAAAGCAAACGATTTGAATAACGGCCCATTACTGCCCTCCTTCATAGACTCCATCGGGAAACTCTCTGGATATGTGCTCCCTACCACGCAGATGTTCGGGATGCGTCCCGAACGCGAAGACACTGCTATGCGGTCGCTTGCAGCGCCGGAACTGGCCGTAGCAACTCAGACTTTAAGAACCGGCTCCCAAGGGCCGCCAAGATGATCGGCGCGAAACCGATCGCGGCGGCATAGACCAGCAGGCCCGCATTGCCGATCACCCCGGCCTTGAAAAGCCCGTAGCCCATGAAAAGCAGGACATGAGTGAGGGCACCAGAGGCGTACGCCACGCCCACGACCTTGCCGCTGTATGGTCCACGAATCGCGCAGATGTAAATGACCCAGACGGACAACGGAACAAACAAGAAGGCGGCGGTCAATAGGCCGGTGTTGTAAGCGCCCTCCGCGATCCCCCCCGCGGTGTGGACAAGTCCGTTGGCGAAGAGCAATCCCCAAAAGCTGAGGCCGATGAGGACATTGCGCTGGAAGAGGTACGCCGCTAGCGGCGCCCCAAACCACATGAGAGCGATATTCACCACGGGGTAGAAAGCCAGCGGAATCGGACAGTCTGGATATGGCGGAAAGCCTATCTTCTGGCAGATCATTTCCTGGATTGAGTAGTCGATGCCGATCACCGGCAGGCTGTATTCCTCGAACTGATGCAGCCAGTAGAGCGGCACGGCGAGCCACGCCAGCCACGCTGGATCACGCCAGCGCGATACGGCGGTGTTGCCACGGAATGTGTCGGTCATCAGCAGGATGGCGACCATCACGATCGCCCCGCCCACCCCTATGAACGGCCAAACGGTGTAGAACCAGTGAGTTTGCATGTGCGTCGCCTTTCAGTTTTCGCTCAAGCTGAGTAACTGGTGTGATCGTCTATATCATCGGCTGCTTTACAGCGAAATTACTCTGCCGATAACTCTCCGAACACTGTCAAAAATGCCAGTGGACGTTGACCTGCGCCGCACCCGTACGGTGGGGCATCCTCTGGACATCCCCCTCTCAGCCAGGCCCTACAGTGGGATCTCAGTCTGCCCCATAAACTGCGCAACGCTCGCCTTTAGTCAATCTCTCTTTGCGTCTATACACGCCGCACCGCACTGCCCCCCAGCGACCGGTTTTTGACCGACACCTAGATGTCCCTTATGGACATCCCCTCTCAGCCGTCCCCTCTTAGCCATCCCCTACAGTCGGGTCGCAGCATTTCCCCCAGCAGCCTCTAGAAGATTGTGCAACGGGTATGACAAATGACCGGAAAGCGTCCAACCGCGGAATTATCCGTAGTCTGTCCGTCTGCTGGGATTTTTTCGATCAAAACATTTTCGCAATCCCAGTGTGGTAAAACAGTCTACTTGCCTAGGTAACATATACCAATCCTTTTGGCACTGTCACCGTCCATATTAGTGTTGGTAGAATCACCAACACCACATCGGCACTGCGCTGCTCCATGAGAGCCTCTAAGTAGGCACCACTTAGATGTTTTCGAACGTCAAGGGGCGGCGATAACACATATCACCTTAATTATTGCCTTATAGGGGCTTACCCACCTTTATGCAAGGAGTGTGGTTGTATGGCGACTTCTAATGCCGAGCATCTGAACATTGAAGCCGTTAATAACGCCGGTACTGACTTTACGAATCCGTTGTCAGCTGCTATCGCGTATGCCATGAACGGGCTATTCATTTTGCCGCTGTATGGTACTAACGACGGACAGTGCGGGTGCGGAAGGAGTGCCTGTAAGGCAGCCGGAAAACATCCCATCCCGGATTTAACACCCCATGGCTTTAAGGACGCCACGCTTGACGTTTCCATGCTGAAACATTGGTGGGCGCGTTATCCCGATGCCAATATCGGAATACGGACTGGCAACGAATCCGGTATCTTGGTTGTTGATATCGACGGCCAGCGAGGTTACGACGCCTTGCATGACGCACTCGGCGTTCTTCCCGACACATGGCACTCGACGACCGGGAAAGGACACCACTTTATGTTCCGGTACCCAGGCCATGCTATACGGAGCGCGACTGGTGTCATTCCAGAAGTCGATATCAGAGCGGATGGCGCGTATATCGTGGCACCACCATCAAAGCACAAGAATGGACCAGTCTATAGGTGGGTTGTTGGTCCGTCTGCGCCACTCCTTGAATGCCCAGACGGTCTGCTTCAGATCCTCACGGATGCACGGAGCACTGGAAAAGTGCACGACCGTCACGTCGATCCTATTGAGGGTATCGTAGAAGGTCAGCGGAACTCGACGTTATTTGCTTTTGGTCGAAGGATGAAGTGTATGGGTGCAACTTCCGAGACGATCCTTGCCGCGATCAGGGAACAGAATCGAGCATTGTGTCAGCCACCGCTAGATGATAACGAGGTAACGCGATTAGCGCAAAACGCCTTTTCCCTTGCCGATAACGGAGACTTTGTGTCGCCAATCTCTTTACTACCGTTTCGTTCCGCCCTTCCTTCTACGAGTGGGGGGCTGGTAGGAAACGATTTCGCCCCGATCTCGGTTGCTGAACTCTTAAGACAAGCCGACGAGAAAACCAACTGGGTATTCCAGGACTATCTTCCGGTTGGTGGCCTTATTTTACTCGCAGCGAAGCCCAAGATGGGAAAGACCACATTGGTTTACCATCTCGTTGCCCATATCGCTTAGGGCCTTCCCTTCCTCAAACGAGACACTACGCGGACAGGCGTCCTGATTCTGGAGCTTGAAGAACATGGTCGGGATGTAAGGAACCGGCTCAGAGATTTAGGAGCGAAAGGCTTCGATAACGTCTATCTGCAATTTGGCCGTCTCGATAACTCCGCACTTGAGTACGTTAAGGAGTTCATAATCCAGAATCAGATTGGGCTTGTCGTGGTAGACACGCTTGCTGCGTACTGGAACGTTACGGACGAAAATAATGCTGCACAAGTAACGGCATAAGCCCACGATTACGTTGGTGCGCCCGGCAGGAATTGAACCTGCGACCTGCGGGTTCGAAGCCCGACGCTCTATCCAACTGAGCTACGGGCGCACGGCGTATTACAAACACTTCCTCCCCTGACGTGTCAAGAACCCCAATGGAGAGCGGTAACTCAGGCGGTTGCCTGGTAGTGAAGGAGGAGCTTGCTTGACAGCCCAACTGTGGCATGGCATCGTCGCCGCCTAGAATGGTAATGGATTGTGGTGGTTTTGCGCGCTGTCCTGAATGGTTCGCCCTGCTTGTGGCCGGCTTGAATTCCATCATTCCCGGAAATAGACCGCTCGTTGAACTTCTAGAGTTGATATAACCTGTGGGGAAACGCTTACTCATTATTGACGATAGTGTGGAACTAGTAGCGCTCCTCAAAGCCAAGCTGACGGCGGCCGGCTTTGAAGTTCGGAGTGCATTAGATGGCATGTATGGGATTCGAGAGGCGCTCAACTTCTCGCCTGATCTTATCGTGCTCGACATTTGTTTTCCTGCCGGGGGAGGATTACCCGTTCTCGAACGGCTGAAAACCAATCTACGTACCAAATCCATTCCCATTCTTATTCTCACCGGTCTTGAGGACGAAGAAGTAGAGAGGCAGGCGTTCGAACTTGGAGCCGCGGGATACGCTCTCAAACCCATCAAGCCGGAAGAAGTGCTGCAGGAAGTCAATCGACTCCTCTCGCCGAAAGCGAAAGCTTGAACAGCGGATGAACAGTCACAGAAACATACATAGTCACGCTGCGAGCCCGCTCCCTACCTAGACTTTTTTCGAACGCTTGCTTGACTGGTCTTATTGAGTATTTTGTAGGCAAATCGCGGCTTGTTGAACCATTTCATCTCCGTCAAACTACGCTCCGAAAAGGAGGTAGCATATGGGGATTACGCTCTTTGTTGATAATCTGCCAGATCGTCTCACGCAGTCGGAACTCGATCATTTCATGGCGCCGTTTCATCCGCTCCGCACGTTACTTGCGACGCACCGCAGTGGTCGTTGTCTCGGATTCGGATTTCTCATGTTTGCGACGGAACAAGAGGCGGACGCAGCGGCTCGATCGTTGAATGGTCTTTCGCTAAACGGATCGCTGATCCGCGTCTCGCGACGGATCACCGCCGACCTCGCAAGTGAGGTCGCCTGAGAGCCTCCGCGCCCTGCGGGCATCGCCTTCTTGGGAATCACAAGGTTGAGGCTGATGGGTGCTGACTATTGAAGTGGTCTCGGGCTTGTCGGGGCGATGAAGCAATAGAGATTGAAGGATGAATAGTGCCGGCGGATGGAAGGCCGCCGGCTTCAGCGGCCTTGCACCTGTGCATCGCGCGCTACCAGCGGTCGCCGCCGCCTCCACCCGAGCCGCCCCCACCGCCATACGGACGCTTCTCTTGGGGCCGCGCTTCATTGACGACCAAGGTTCGGCCATCCAATGCAAATCCATTGAAGGCGGCAATGGCTTTTTGAGCCTCCTCGGCCGTAGACATTTCAACAAAACCGAATCCGCGCGATTGGCCGGTATAGCGATCGGATATGACTTTAGCCGATTGGACGGTGCCATGTTGAGAGAACAACTCGCTGAGTTGCTGTTCGGTGGTGGAATACGGCAGACTTCCCACATACAATTTGGTGCTCACGACGACCTCCTCAGTGCTGTGGATGTTGTCTTGGGAAGAAGAATAGAAAGAGTGGGAAGAAACCGGTAGGACTGAACCATACACTTCCCGAAAGACTTCGTTCGCAAGCCAACATCGGTTCAGGGCCTAGTTACCGTGGTATCATCGCCCGGCCCCCAGCGACGAATACAATTTTAACATTAGCATGGGAGGGTGGTCGAGACAACTTCCTGCGACGCCTACAAGAGAGCGAGAATGCTGTCTGCGACCTGCATCACGGTGACATGATCGGTAGGGATGACATGATGGGCGGCGGCGCTATATTGGGGACGGCGTTCTGCGAGGACCTCGGCAATTTCCTCGACAAATGATTTGGTCCCGGTTAAGGAGGGACGCTGCGTGTCGCCACCGATTCGCTGCGCTATTGTAGGAATCTCCGCCGTCAGCCAGAAGAGCCGACCGTTGCCTTTGAGCGCATCAACATTATGTGAACGTAGGATCGCCCCGCCCCCGGTGTCGATAACCAGATGGTCGCCCCCGGCCACGTCGCGGCAGACGTCGCTCTCCAGATTTCGGAAATAGTCCCAGCCGAATGCCTTGACGATATCAGGGATCGACTGCTGAGCTCGGACGATAATTTCCGCATCGGTCGATATGTGCTTCCATCCCAAGCGATCGGCAAGAATGCCCGCGACACTACTCTTCCCTGTGCCGCGATATCCGATCAGGACGATATTCATGACGGTTCGCGAAGTAGATTATCGATCATCCCAAAGATCCGGCGGGTCGCGTCACTGAAAAAAGGCTGAGCCGGGCCCGACCCTATCCGCTTACGAACGACTCCACCGAGACTCGAGCACCTGTCGCATGACGTCCGACGGCGCGGGCTGCTGCGTCCAGAGTTCAAATTGTGCAGCCGCTTGATTCAGAAACATCTCGAGTCCACGAATGGTTGTACAGCCGGCCAACTTGGCTTCCCGCAGCAGGCGTGTTTCCAGTGGATTATAGACAATATCCATCACGGTGAGGCCCGGGTGAAGCAGCCCGGCGGGTACGCACGTCTGCTCTACGTTGGGTGACATACCCAAGGGCGTGCAATGAAGCACGATGTTGGCATCCTTCATCGCGGCGCGGAGTGTCGCATCGCTCATCCCTGTGTCTTCGACGGTCAGCGATGTCTTTGTTCGTAGATCGTCGGCCAGGCGGCGCCGCTCGGTTTCCTCGATCCCGAGAATCGTCAGTCGTTCAATGCCTGTCTTATCGCCTAGCGCAAACGCGATGGCGCGCGCCGCGCCGCCCGAGCCGATCATTACGACGCGTTGTCCCTTCAACATTACCCCGCTATCCTTCAACGCGCGCAACGCCCCCGACCCATCGGTGTTGTATCCCAACAGTTTGCCCTGATCGACGACGATCGTATTGACGGACCCAATGTGCCGGGCCGTCGTTTCGATTTCATCGAGGTACGAGATCACGGCCACTTTGTGTGGAATCGTCACACTGAATCCACGCATATTGCCAAAGGCGCGCATACCCTGTATGGCGCAGGCTACATTTTCGACGCGAAAGGCCACGTAGACGTAATTCAGGCCGAGCTTTTGAAATGCGGCATTATGAATGGCGGGGGAGAGTGAATGTTCGACGGGATTGCCGATCACTGCACAGAGTTTGGTGTGCGCGTCGATGTCGATCATTTCTGGGTAACCGGCGTAATGTTCTGCGCGAGATATTGGCTTCCCTTCACGACGTAATTGACCACCACATGGTCGCCGGCCTTGAGGTCCGCCAAACTCTTCAGGCCGCTTCCAAACTGCGTCTTCTCATGGACGACAAATGTAAAGCGCGTCCCTCCTTCGTCTTTTTTAACCGCCAACTTCCCGGCCGCCGCATCGACCTTCAAGACAGTGCCGGCAAAGTCCGTTCCGGTTTGCGCACGAACCACCGCAGCGGTAGAACAGAAGACGGCGAGGCACACGCTGAGAGCGAGTAATAGCGTCTTGCGGGACATCTTGTGGACCATGTGCACCTCCTTAATGCGCGGTCAGTCCGCCATCGATCGTAAATGAGCTTCCGGTGACCCAGGAGGCGTCGTCCGAGACCAGATAGAGAACCATCTTGGCGACTTCATCCGGTGTGCCTACGCGGCGAATCGGGTACGCGCTCAGGACTTCAGCGATCATGTCAGGATTGTTCAACAGAGGTTTGGCCATCGGCGTATCGATCAAGCCGGGGCATACGGAGTTACACCGAATGCCGTCTTGAGCGTAGTCCATAGCCACGCATTTGGTGAATATTTCCAACCCGCCTTTGGACGTCCCATAGGCGGCGCTTCCCGAGAATCCTACTAGTCCACCTACTGAAGAAATATTGACGATGGCCCCTCCCCCCGCTTTCAGCAAGGCAGGTACCGCGGCTCGCGTCATCCGAAACACACCCGTCAAGTTGACGTCGAGCACTTCGTTCCAGGTCGCATCGTCGATTTCGTGCAACAGTTTGCCAAACGCTCCGATCGCGGCATTGTTGATGAGAATGTTCAGACGGCCGTAGGCATGCACGCATTGCTCCACGGCGGATCGCACGTGAGATTCGTCCGTCACGCTCCCCGCGACGGCGCGTGCGCGGCCTTTGCTCGATTCAATGTCCGAGACGACACGATCCAGCAAATGTTTTCTCCGACCGGTCACGACCACTGCCGCGCCTTCCGCGGCCAGCCGTTTGGCCACCGCTTCCCCGATCCCCACGTTCGCGCCTGTGACGAGCGCAACTTTTCCGGCTAACCGCATGAACCCTCCCGATCCTCCGGATCCTTCTGATCCTCATCCCCGTCTTCTCGATCGGCGGAAAGTGCAGGATGCGCCGTTCGCCAAAGGCCCGGCTCGATTTTTCTAGCCACCGTGATGAACCCGGAATGGGCCACCATGCGATGATCTGGCCGCACGCTCCGTCCTTGAATGTTCCATGTGCGCAGCAGCGTCTCGAATGTCTCAATCATGCCGAACACGTGAGCCCGCTCCAATGCCTCTACCGTCTGCTGCACCTGCGGCACGGTAGGGACAAAGCTGAGGTAGATGCCGCCGGATCGCAGCGCATCAGCGGCATGAGGCACGACGCGCCAGGGCTCAGGCAGATCGAGAACGAGCCGATCGAACGGCGGCTGTCGATCGTCCGGCGCGATGCCCTCGTAGACATCCGCACGGCGGGATGCGAGAGTCGAGACGGGTCCCATAAAGCGTTCGATGTTTTTCAGGGCGGTTCGAGCAAAATCCTCCCGCGCCTCATACGTCACCACGGCGCCTCGCTCTCCGACGGCTCTGAGCAACGTCATCGTCAGCGCTCCCGAGCCGGTGCCTGCTTCGAAGACGCGCGCTCCCGGATAGACATCGGCCCACATCGCGATCAATGCCAAATCTTTGGGATAGAGGACTTGCGCGCCGCGGGGCATCTTCAGCACGTAATTGCCGAACGTAGGCTTGAGTGCCAGCATGCGCTTTCCGCGCGAGAGGGTGACAAGCGCGCCGTCGGGTTGGCCGATCAGCGCGTCATGGGCAATCGTATCGCCGCTATGTTGATAGGTTTCGCCTGCCTTGAGCGTCACGGCATATTGCCGGCCGTTCTTGTCGACCAGGTGAACCCGTTCGCCATTTTGAAAGTGCATGCGGCATTGTAGGAGAACGCTTCAAACCTTTTCAACACAACGGCGAGCACTGTATGGCGATCGGACGAGGGTCTTCGGATAGACGCCAATCGGCTGAGGTGCGGGATTGGTAGCAACGCGACGCCGCGGATTCGTCATGGAATGTTGACGCCACGTCTGGGGCTGCTCATAATAGGGTATAGCCATGCGTCTTCTTGCAACTCCATGGCTCCCCTAAGCCGAACCGACATGGAGGGCGTCGATGGTACGGAAACTTACCAACCACTTTAATCCCAAGACCTTCCTCACCAAGGTCGGCGGCGGGAAAACGATTTTCAGGGCGAAGAAGAACCAGAACATTTTTTCACAAGGGGATCCGGCGGAAGCGGTGTTCTATGTCCAAGATGGCAAGGTGAAGCTGACCGTCGTGTCCCAACAAGGCAAAGAAGCGGTGTTCGCGATTCTGGAACCCGCCAGCTTCTTTGGTGAAGCCTGTCTCGCCGGAGAGACCTTTCGCATGGCGACCGCGACCTCGCTTGAAGAGACAACGATTTTGCGGATCGAAAAACAAGCGATGATCGACGTGCTGCACAAAGAACCGGCCTTTTCAGCCTTGTTCATGGGCTATCTCCTCTCTCGCAACATTCGAATCCAGGAAGATTTGGTTGACCAACTCTTCAATTCCAGCGAGAAAAGACTGGCCAGGATCCTGTTACTCTTGGCCCATTTTGGGAAAGACAAAGAACCGGAGACCGCCATTGCGAAGATCAGCCAGGAAACGCTGGCCGAAATGGTCGGCACGACCCGTTCGCGCGTCAGTTTTTTTCTCAATAAATTCCGGAAGCTCGGCTTTATCGAATATAACGGCGGTTTACGCGTGCACGGATCGTTGCTCAATGTAGTCCTGCATGACTAGAAACTTCTGAATCTTCAATAGCCGTAGCCCCATCACCAGTGTTCCCCGATAAGGCGTTCCTGACCTTCCGCTGTGTATCTGCCTGAGCGTCGCGCCACCAATCGTTCTTCCCTCACCCATTCAGCCCATTGCCGACGCTCCGTTCGTGGTCACTCATCGGCCAACAGGTGGTTCGAGTGAGCAATCTTGACCAGACTCTCTTGAGCCAGAGGTCTAGGGTTGAAGTTACATTAGTCCCTGAGCACACACTGGAAGAGTCCACAATGTATTTCTGCCGACGATGTAGCAAAGGCACCTCCGAGATGAGTGCTGTCGTTGTATGCTCCATTCCATTTTGCGTGGGTTGCGCGTGTACTGATCCACAAGCGATCTTCACGATAGCCGAAGACCATCTGCCACTTCCCGCACCGTTCCAAAGCAGACAGTAGTTGATCAGTGTAACGTGGCAGCGTGGCCTGTATGACTATAGAGCATGCCGATGGCCGCCTGGAATTCACCTTCCTGACACAGAGCGGCAGGTAACTCGAGAGATTGCACTAGGAGAACAACATGAACAACACACGTAGCCTCTACCTTCACGCGATTCCTGCATTTGTACTCGGGTTCGCCCTTGGCGGAGTTTCTATCCATTATGCCGCTGAGCAAGGAACATTCGGGATGGCATCGGTAAAGCAAATGGGAAACGCGCTGGTTGAGATGCAAAAAAACGTAGATGACCTTCAAAAGAATATGGGCACGCTGAAGTCTGCGAAGGATCAATTGGGCGCCCTGCCGACTGAGGGAGGAGCAGGGATGTTCAAAAAAGCTATTCCGGGAATGGGCCAGTAGCGACCGTAGGGCAACGACATGCGGAATTGGCTGTGGCAAGACGGGAAGCCGTCCGTCTTGATCATCGGCATGGAATCACTGTTCTCTGCATCGTTGTAACGCATCATAGATCTGTTTCAGCGCCGGGAGAGGGAAATATGGAAATCGTCATGTGGATTGTCGTGTGGACGGTTATCGGGGTCCTTGCGGTCGCATCAATTCCAGTATTGGTGGTGGGTACTTGGTACGTTGTGATGACCTTTATTCTGGGAGTCGCCGATGTCGGCATATGGATTCTGGATCAAGGGTCGCGCATAACACGCGGCCGAGCGAGTCGATCCTCCTCTTCGCCTCCTGCCGAGAACGTAGACACAAAAGGCAAACAAGCCTCTATTTCAACGTTGAATGTCCGCCCTGTAACACCCTAAAAGGAGGAGTGTCATCCGTTCCCTTTCTCCCCACTCCGCTCGATCGGACCGTTAGCGAGCCCTTTCTTCGACGCCCCAGCTTGACACAATCACTTCCGCCCCTTTTGCTGACTGCACGTGTTCGGCGACCCGCCATCCCATCAGAACCTTTCCGACTTTGCTCGCCGGATATTCATCGAGAAATTGCGTTAAGAGCACGGCGCCGCCGAAATTACCCACGCCATCTTTTTCAATTCGAAACACCTGGGCCAGTCTATCGGTATCGTAGGAATCACGGATCTCGGCATTCGGAAAGTGCTCGTGAAAATATTCACGCACCGCCGCAAGCTTTTCCAATTCCTCTTCGGTATTGGGATTTGGTCCCCAGGCCATGGTGCAGTCCTCCCCTGATGAACGTTATTTAGCTAGAGCGCCTAGTGTGAAGACCTCAGTCATTCAAGACGAGGCGCGATCGATTATCCTCAATGTCTTTAATCCGAGTGACATACTCATGGCTATAGAGAAAGTCACTTCGCGCCTGTAAGAAGATCACTCAACAACTGGTCATAAGATTCTCATGCCGGCGCACTATTTGACGAGTGCCTGGCTCCCATCTACAGTATTTTATGAAAGTTCTAAGGTGACATGATTCTGCCACTAATCTGACGGTGTCAAGGGTGATGATACGTATTGCGATTCTGGTGTGATGGGTCCAAAAGTGGATGGTTCGCAGTGCGAAAGCACTAATGGATTAATAAAACAATCGGTGTCCCAGGCAAGCATGCTGCCATCGTTGAGGATGCTTTGCGACTTGGCTGAATGGGTTTAACGCGATGGACGTTCAACCTGTAGAGTCATATGGTAACGTGGCTCGGCATTCCTGGGTTCTCTTCGTGCGAGCCCTGACGTCTGCAGCACTCCTCTCATTGGCGGGCATTTTCACTCTTTTTCCGACGACGACAGCACACGCAGAGTATTACGCCGGTGGATATGGCGGCTTGTCCTATCCCGGTGCATTTTCCAATGTCACCCTGAGCGATCCGACACTTGCAGGCGGTGTATCTGGTGCGCGCGTCAATGACCTTGAATTAAAGAGCGCCCTTGTTGGAGGAGTGAAGGCAGGCTATTTTTTCATCAGCCGGCCTTGGTTAGGACTCGAGACTGATGTGTTTACGCTGAAGCCAGACGTAAAGCAGCAAGTCGTTGTGGGTGGGACAGCAGACGGACGAGTCTTTGCCGGTACTCTCCCGAGTATCCCGCTTCGGCTCACGACTTGGGCAGCCAATCTCATCATACGATCACCCTCCATGAGCGAAGTCTTTCAACCTTATGGTGGCATGGGATACGCTCTTTTTATTGCCAATAGCTCCCAAGCCGGCGAATCGAATATCCATCTGAGTCATGGGTTCAATTTGTTTGCAGGAGCCCGGTATGTGCTGACCCCCAATTGGGCGCTGTTTGGTGAGTTTAAATTCAACCGCGCTACGCTGAACTTTAGTGAGATCAGAGGAAATTACAGTACACAAATCTTTGTGTTCGGGCTCATGTGGCATTTCGATAAATAGTCCACGCCCTCGAGTAACCGCCTAGCCGACGCGCATACAGAACTTCTTGAAGCCCTGCTTTCTCTCTCTGCTTCAACAGGAATACAGGAAGGCACACTCCTCGGTCGCGAAGTACTCACCTCATGCAGAAGTGAGCAATAGTGACCAGCCCTGATCTCTCGTTCGGACCATAATCTCAATCATATCGTGAGGTTGTTCTCGTTCACCTCACGCGATTTCTGAAAACCCTGTTGGGTAGATGAAATCGCGAGGATGGACTTTCTGCGCTACAACCGTTAGTACGTCGTCTCTCATTGCGCTCTGCTCTTTTGGGCAAATGCCGAACCCTTTGTGGATGATGCGAACATACAAATTCCTTTGGGATTTTTGGACAAAGCAGCTCGTTTAAGTATCAGATTTGAGTCAATTCAACCCTGGGAGAGGTTACTTTGAAAGCGAGTTTGCAGATCGCCTCTGACAAGGCACGCCGCTTGACGGCCGGTTTATTCGGAACCCGTGCGTCGCAACATTACGCCGGGGACGAAGCCCCGTTGCGTTCCGACCTGTTCAGTGCCGAACAGATGCAGCAGCATGGCAAGACGCTCGCGGGATGGCACACGTTGAGTACGGGAGACGCGCCGGATCATCTCTTGTCGCGGTTGGCCGAGAATGAAGCGGTCCTGATTGACGTTCGCACCCTCGTCGCAGAAGCGGTCCAGACGAACCGGCGCATTACGCCGGCCGGCGAATGGTTGCTGGATAACTTCTACTTGATTGAAGAACAGATTCGCATGGCCAAGCGACATTTGCCCAAAGGGTACAGTCGGGAGTTGCCTCGCCTTTTGAGTGGCCCGTCGGCTGGTCTTCCACGCGTGTATGACCTGGCCCTCGAAATAATCTCACACGGAGATGGGCGGGTGGATCCCGAAAGTCTCGGCAGTTTTGTGGCCGCTTATCAGACCGTCACGACCCTAAAACTAGGAGAATTGTGGGCCATCCCCATCATGCTGCGCTTAGCCCTGATCGAAAATCTCCGGCGAGCCGGCACACGCATCGCTGCGGACCGGATCGACCGGAACCGCGCCCACGAATGGGCGGACCAGATGATGGCGGTTGCTGAGAAGGATCCCAAGAGCCTAATTTTGGTCACCGCGGACATGGCGCGGTCAGACCCTCCGATGGTGAGCTCATTTGTTGCGGAGCTTGCCCGCCGATTGCAGGGACAGAACGCCGCCCTGAGTCTGCCTCTCACCTGGATCGAACAGCGACTGTCCGAATCAGGGCTCACGACAGAGCAACTGGTTCAGTCGGAAACCCAACAACAGGCTATTGATCAAGTCTCCATCAGCAACAGCATCGGCAGTCTCCGGTTCTTGGCAGCCATGGACTGGCGCGAGTTTGTTGAAACGCACAGCGTGGTTGAGCAGGTCCTGCAAGGGGATCCCGCTAGTGTCTATGGCAAGATGGAGTTTGCCACACGTGATCGCTACCGCCATGCGGTTGAAGAAATGGCCAAGCGCAGCGACCTGTCTGAAGGCGACATCGCGCGGCACGCCATACACTTGGCACGTAAGCAATCGACTGAACAGGGCGATCACGATCGCTCCGCGCATGTTGGATTCTATCTAGTGGATAAAGGTCGGATCCAGTTGAAGCACATCGTGAAGGTGCGCCGATCTCTCACTGAGACGGTGCAAAGTTTGAGCGGCCGGTTCTCCCTGTCGGTCTATCTTGGCTCCATCACACTACTGACTGCGGTCCTGACAGGGGGTTTACTGGCTATCGCGTATGCTGATGGGTGGGATGGATGGCCGCTTGCTGTCATAGGTCTCATTGCAGCTCTCGCAGCAAGTCAGCTGGCCGTCACACTCGTGAACCGGCTTGCCACGTCACTGATCACGCCACATCCTCTCCCCCGAATGGATTTTTCCGATGGCATTCCATCGGACATGCGAACCCTTGTGGTGGTCCCGACGCTGCTCCATAGCGCGCCCAGCATCGAGGAACTCGTTGAGGCGCTCGAAGTTCGATTCCTCGCCAATCGGGATATGCACCTGCATTTTGGCCTGCTGACTGACTTTCAGGATGCGCTTCAGGAAACCATCCCAGGAGACGACGCGTTAGTACGGTTGGTCCAGACAAGAATCGAAGAACTTAATCGTAAATATCGAAGCGAGAATGGGGAACCATTTTTTCTCTTCCATCGGCCCCGTCGCTGGAACGCCCACGAACGCATCTGGATGGGCTATGAGCGGAAGCGAGGGAAACTGACGGAACTGAATGATTTGCTCCGAGGAGGCTCGCAGGATCGCTTTTCACGTGTGATCGGCCATACGGAAGTGTTGTCCACCGTCAAGTATGTGATCACGCTCGACACGGATACGCAACTGCCCCGCGATTCGGCGCGGCAGTTTGTGGCGGCGATGGCACATCCGTTGAACCGTCCGCGATATGACGAGGAGACCCAACTGGTCCACGAGGGATACGGTATCTTACAGCCGCGTGTCGCGGTCAGCTTACCGGGTAGCAATCGATCGCGCTATGCACGGCTCCATGGAAGCGAGCCCGGCATTGATCCGTATACGCGTGCCGTCTCAGACGTCTATCAAGACCTGTTCGGCGAAGGATCCTTTATTGGCAAGGGAATCTACGAGGTCGATGCCTTCGAGCGCGCTCTCATGGGGCGTCTGCCTGAGAATCGGATCCTCAGCCACGATCTTCTGGAAGGCTGCTATGCGCGAGCAGGGTTGTTAAGCGATGTTCAGCTCTATGAGGACTACCCTGCTCGATATAGCGAGGATGTCGCGCGCCGGTATCGTTGGATTCGTGGGGATTGGCAGATTGCACGATGGGTGCTGCCCCGCGTGCCCGGATCGGACGCGCGGAGTCAGAAGAATCCGCTCTCCGCCTTGTCTCGTTGGAAAATCCTGGACAACCTGCGGCGCAGTCTGTTTCCTGCCGCGCTGACCGTGCTGTTCCTGTTGGGCTGGACGGCCCTGGAATCCATCGGATTCTGGACGGGGTCGGTCCTCGCCGTCTTGTTTATTCCCCCGATACTGACGTCTCTCTTGGATCTGTTCCGTAAGCCGGACGACATGCTGTTCAACCAGCACGTGGCCGAGTCAGTACGTGCGACTGGGCGCCACTTCATTCAGACGCTGTTGACACTTGTATGTCTGCCCTATGAGGGATTCTTCAGCGTGGAGGCCATGGTCCGCACGGCCGGCCGTATATGGCTCACGCGTACTCGCCTGTTGGAATGGAGTCCCTCGACCGGCCTGGGCGAGCGGAATAGAACGAACCTGGTCGGCTCCTACCGATCGATGTGGATAGGGCCGGTCGTTGCCACGGCCACGGCTCTCTATCTGACGATGTGGCGGATGGAGGTATTCCTTGTAGCGGTGCCCGTTCTGGCCCTGTGGTTCGCTTCCCCAGCCATCGCCTGGTGGATCAGCCGACCGTTGACCCGCCGCGAGGTCAACCTGACTACGGACCAGACGATCTTTCTCCAGACCATGACCAGAAAGACATGGGCATTCTTTGAGACCTATGTGGGTCCTGATGATCACTGGCTTCCTCCTGATAATTATCAGGAGCATCCGGTGGCGAGAGTGGCGCATCGTACATCGCCGACGAATATGGGATTGGCGTTGCTCGCGAATTTGTCGGCCTATGACTTCGGCTATCTGTCCGGAGGGCAGCTCATTGAACGCACGGGAAATGCCTTCCGCAGCATGGAGGCCTTGGAGCGGTACCGTGGGCACTTTTACAATTGGTACGATACGCAGTCGTTGACACCCCTGCTTCCGGCCTATATTTCGTCTGTGGATAGCGGGAATCTTGCGGGACAGGTGCTGACCTTGAGGGCGGGACTGCTTACGCTGCCGGATCAGCCGATCCTAAGTCCTCGCGTATTCGAAGGGCTACGCGACACTTTCCGCATTCTGATCGGCACGGCCGACGCGGCCACCCGGGCTCAGCTCGATCCACTTGAGATGGACCTCGCGTCGGCGTGCAACTCCCGGCCAACCTCACTGTCAGCAGCGCATCGGTGCCTTGGCCGGCTTGCCACGTGGAGCACTGAAATCGCCGGCAGCTTTAAGACGGCCCCCGACAGCGAGACGCAGCGATGGGCGCATGCACTTGCTCGTCAATGCCGAAACGCTCTTCAGGATCTGACCTATCTCGCTCCATGGGTCGTACTGGAAGCGCCTGAGAGGCTAAGCGCCTTTCCCGGGTCTGACGGGATTCCTAGCCTGCGTCTACTGGGTGAACTATCAGGAAAGTGGCTGCCGATCATTGAGCAACGTCTTCACTCAGATGCCTCCGAGGCGGGGACGGCCTGGTATGCAGACCTTCGACGTCACATTGTAGACGCCACCCAACGGGCCGACCAACGGATCGCCACGTTTGAACATCTCGCAACACAATCACATGCTTTTGCCCGTATGGAATACGATTTCCTATTCGACGAGGCGCGGTACCTCCTGACCATCGGGTATAACGTCGGGGAGCGACGGCGAGACGCCGGGTATTACGACCTTCTGGCGTCGGAAGCACGATTGTGCAGCTTTGTCGCCATTGCTCAGGGACAGTTGCCGCAGGAGAGCTGGTTTGCCCTTGGACGCTTGCTCACCATGACCGGTGGAGGCCCCATCCTTCTGTCGTGGAGCGGGTCCATGTTCGAATATCTGATGCCGCTCCTTATCATGCCGACGTACCAACATACGCTGCTCGATCAAACCTACCAGGCGGCGGTGAAGCGCCAGATCGACTATGGCAGAGAGCGCGGGGTTCCTTGGGGCGTCTCGGAATCCGGCTATAACATGATCGATGTACATCTCAACTATCAGTACCGGGCATTTGGCGTGCCCGGCCTGGGGCTGAAACGCGGGCTCGCTCAGGATTTGGTCGTTGCTCCCTATGCCTCCGCCCTCGCCCTGATGGTCGCGCCCGAGGAGGCCTGCGTGAATTTGCAGCGACTCGCTGCAGCAGGATGCGAAGGAGAATTTGGATTTTATGAAGCCATCGACTACACCCCGTCGCGTCTTCCGCGCGGACAATCAAGCGTCGTGGTGCGGTCCTATATGGCGCATCACGTCGGTATGAGCTTCCTCTCCCTGGCGTATCTGCTCCTGGACCGCCCGATGCAGAAGCGCTTCGAGTCCGATCCTCAGTTTCAGGCCACCACGCTGCTCTTGCAAGAAAAGATTCCAAAGGCGGCGGTGTTGCATTCGCACAGCGCCGAACTCTCCGACATACGCACGACGTCCCGTGCTCTTGAGGCACCGGTGCGTGTCTTGAGTCATCCGAACACACCCGTGCCCGAGGTGCAATTGTTATCGAACGGTCGATATCATGTGATGGTGACCAATGCGGGAGGCGGGTATAGCCGATGGAAGGACCTAGCCGTCACGCGCTGGCGTGAAGATACCACGTGTGATAACTGGGGGACGTATTGTTATATCCGCGATGTCGAGAGCGGAGCGTTCTGGTCTACGGCCTATCAGCCGGCATTGAAGCCGTCACCAAGCTACGAAGTAATTTTTTCCGAGGGGCGAGCAGAATTCCGGCGGCACGATGACGAGATCGACACGCATGTTGAGATTGTAGTATCGCCGGAAGATGACATCGAGCTCCGCAGAGTCCGCCTCACGAATCGTTCCGGAACACGCAGAACGATTGACGTCACGACCTATGCTGAAGTCGTCCTCGCCTCATCTGCTGCGGACGCCTTGCATCCCGCGTTCAGCAATTTGTTTGTGCAGACTGAGATTATCCGTGAACGTCAGGCGATTCTCTGTACCCGCCGGCCGCGCTCTCTTGACGAGCAGGCTCCGTGGTCGTTCCACCTCATGACGATTCACGGGCCGTCTACCGCCGAAATGTCCTATGAGACAGACCGCATGCAATTCATCGGTCGCGGGCGTACGTTGGCCTTCCCACGTGCCATGGATGCGTCCACCGCGCTCTCGGGAAGCCAGGGATCAGTGCTGGACCCCATCGCGTCGATCCGCTGCCTGATCGTCCTCGATCCGGAAGAATCGGCGACGGTCGATCTGGTGTCCGGGATCGGGGAATCTCGAGACCTCTGTCTGCGCCTAGTCGACAAATATCAGGATCGGCGTCTCGCCGATCGCGTCTTCGAACTCGCATGGACCCATAGCCAGGTCGTGCTTCGCCAACTCAACACCACTGAAGCGGACGCGCAACTCTATGCACGCCTCGCGAGCTCGATTATTTATGCCAATGCCTCGCTGCGAGCGGACGCGGCGCTCCTCAACAAGAACCGCAGAGGACAGTCCGGCCTCTGGGGGTACGCGATTTCCGGCGATCTGCCGATCGTGCTGCTCCAAATTGGAGACGCGGCCAATATCGATCTGGTGCGCCAACTCGTTCAGGCGCATGCATACTGGCGGTTAAAGGGCGTTGCCGTGGACCTCGTCATCTGGAATGAAGACCACGCCGGCTATCGTCAACATTTGCATGAACAGATTATGGGACTGATTGCCGCAGGCGTCGAAGCTCATGTGGTTGATCGGCCAGGCGGCATCTTCGTCAGGATCGCGGAGCAGATGTCGGTCGAGGACCGCATCCTGCAGCAATCCGTCGCGCGTGCCATTATTACGGATGGCCGCGGCACGCTGGCGGACCAGATCAATCGTGTCGTTCCTCCGGTGGCTCCGGCCTACCGCTTCAAACCGACCCGAACGCATCGCCTTGAGCCTCCCTCCATCGTCGTGCCGCGCCACGATCTGCTGTTTTTTAATGGTTTCGGGGGCTTTTCTACGGATGGGCGCGAATATGTCATCACGACGGCGCACGGACATGTGACACCGGCCCCTTGGGTCAATGTATTGGCAAACCCGCACTTTGGCACCGTCATCTCAGAGAATGGTCTCGCCTACACGTGGAGCGAGAACGCCCATGAATTCCGCCTCACGCCCTGGCACAACGATCCCGTGACGGATTCGAGCGGAGAGGCGACGTACCTCCGTGACGAAGAGAGTGGTCACCTCTGGTCACCAATGCCTCTGCCGAGCCGGGGCGCGAAGCCTTATGTCAGCCGCCATGGATTTGGTTACAGCGTCTTTGAGCATACAGAGGACGGGATCAGCTCAGAACTGTGGGTCTACGTCGCCCTGGATGCCTCGGTGAAGTTTACGGTACTTAAGATTCGAAACGATTCCGGCCGATCGCGCCGGTTGTCCGCAACCGGGTATGTGGAATGGGTCCTGGGTGACCTGCGTCCCAAATCGGCCATGCATGTCGTGACCGAGATCGATCCGATCAGCGGCGCGCTCTTCGCGCGGAACCCATACAACACAGACTTCCCCGGCAGGATCGCCTTCTTCGATGTCGATGAGACGATTCGTAGCCTGAGCGGCGACCGGACGGAATTTCTGGGCCGCAATGGTAGGCAGGAGAGCCCGGCCGCAATGACCCGCACGCGGCTGTCCGGGAAGGTGGGAGCCGCATTGGATCCCTGTGGCGCCATCCAAGTGCCTTTCGAACTGGCCGATGGTCACGCACGCGAGATTATTTTCCGGCTGGGAGTCGGACGAGACGTCAATGATGCGCGTCAGCTGGTGCAGCGGTTCCGAGGTGTGGCGGCAGGGCGAGGTGCCCTTGAAACGGTGTGGCAACATTGGACACACACCCTTGGGGCCGTGCATGTGGAAACTCCCGACCCCTCTTTGAATGTCCTGACCAATGGATGGCTCTTGTATCAAACGATCGCGTGCCGTCTCTGGGCGCGGAGTGGCTATTATCAATCAGGGGGCGCCTTCGGGTTCCGCGATCAACTGCAAGATACGATGGCGCTGATTCATGCCAAGCCGCATCTGCTGCGCGAACAGATCCTCTTGTGTGCCGGACATCAGTTCCAGGAAGGGGATGTGCAACATTGGTGGCACCCTCCCTCGAGCCGAGGTGTACGGACACGCTGTTCCGACGATTTTCTCTGGCTTCCGTTGGCCACGAGTCGGTACGTGTCGACCACCGGGGATACCGGGGTGTTGGATGTCCCGATTCCGTTTATCGAAGGCCGCCCGATTAATCCCGACGAGGACTCGTATTACGATCTACCCGTCCGGTCGGATAAATCGGCTACACTGTACGACCACTGCGTACGAGCTATTTTGAAAGGCCTCACAAGTGGCGCTCACGGCCTCCCACTCATCGGATCCGGCGACTGGAACGATGGGATGAATATGGTCGGCGAACATGGCCAGGGCGAGAGCGTGTGGTTGGGAGTATTTGAGTATGACGTTCTCATGCAGTTCGCGGAGGTGGCCCGCTTGCGGGACGACCTGTCGTTCGCCGAGCGTTGCCGGCATGAAGCGGCTCGCCTGCGTCAGAGTGTTGACCAGCACGCATGGGATGGCGAATGGTATCGCCGTGCCTATTTTGACGATGGCACTCCGCTGGGATCTTCGAGCAATGACGAATGCCAGATCGATTCGATTCCACAAAGCTGGGCCGTCCTATCAGGGTCAGGAGATGCCACGCGATCACGTCTGGCCATGGACGCCGTCTATCGGCGACTTGTGCGACGCGACCATGCGCTCATTCAACTCTTAGATCCGCCGTTCGACAAGTCCGATTTGAATCCCGGCTATATCAAAGGCTATGTGCCCGGAGTGAGGGAAAACGGGGGACAGTACACGCATGGCGCGCTCTGGGCCGTCATGGCATTCGCAGCCTTGGGCGACCGCGAGCGAGCCTGGGAACTCTTCACGATGATCAACCCGGTGCGCCACGCCGGATCAGCCGAAGGAATCAATACGTATAAAGTCGAGCCGTATGTCGTCGCGGCGGACGTCTATGCGCTCTCCCCACACACAGGCCGAGGTGGATGGACGTGGTATACGGGCTCGGCCGGCTGGATGTATCGGCTTATTGTGGAATCGCTGCTCGGCCTTCGACTGGAAGTCGATACCCTATCTTTTGCTCCATGTCTCCCTGTGGAGTGGAATGAGTACAAGATACATTATCGCTATCGAGAAACCGTCTATCACATTACCGTGCTACAAGGTTCGGTAGGCCGCGAAGCAAGCCTGACGGTCGATGGCGTTGTGCAGTCTACGAAGGCTCTTCGGCTGGTTGATGATCGTCGAGAACATTCGGTCGTCCTCACCATTCCGATCACGCCGGCGAAGGCCGAAGGGTCCATCACGCATGATCTGTGACATCTCCGCATACTGAGCACTATTGACCAGGCTACATCGAAGCTACCGTCATAACCCTACCGACATTATCGGCCGTACTGGAGTTCTCACTCCATAGGTGATGTTCACAACACGGTCTCCGCATAGAAGACACCATGTCATCGACATTCTTTGTCACCGATCTACCGGCCAACATTGGCGAGGCAACGCTCCGAACACTCTGGCACGGCGATATCGCGGTTGCCGTGTCATTTCGGAACTCTCCCGTTGGAACCGTGGCAATGGTGGAGGCGCGCAATGCTCAGGAAGCTCAATCGGCAGCGGATGAGTTGCCACGACACACCCATGAGGCAGGCGCTTCCCTCACCGTGATTGCGACGGACACCCCCGGAAGGCGAGCAACTGCGGCTGATCTTTGGTCTCCGAGAGGATCCTACACAACGTCTGTGTGAAATGCGCGGAGCATATTCGGCATGCGCTCTCATTGTAGATGACGATCCCCTGTGTCTCGTAGGCATACAAGACCTCTTGTCATTTCATCTCCCGCAGGTGTGTGTTCATGTGGCGGAGTCTGGCCGCACAGCGGTCACCCTCAATGGAGCAGGAGCATTCGATGCCATTCTCAGCGATGTACAGATGCCTGGGCTGGATGGGTTTTCGCTCGTTTCTGAGATCGCACGGATCAGACCACACACGCCGGTCGTCTTGATGACCGCCGCGGCCCATCTGACGTCGTTAATAGTCAAGAGCGGCGCGTTTGGGTTTATGCGAAAGCCCGTGAACCGGAAATACTGTGTCACCGCTCTACGACACGCGATGATGTATCATCATTAAGTCAATTGGTCACCCACGAGCAGCCTTCGCGCAAAGGCGCTTTTCAAACAAGTGCCGGTCCTCTTTGGCTGGCCAAGGCAGAACTCGGCGAGTCGCTGACACGATGGAATCAAGAGTGACGCACCCGGCCACCTACCTGCTCTTTTCCGGTGCCTCAAAAGTGTGGTGACAGTAGGGGCGAGACGAAATAGATTCAGTTGTAGTAATCGTCTGGAATTTGAAAGTGATGAAATTGGTCGGCGGGAACATCGTACGGCGTATGGCAATGTCCGCACGTGCCTGCTACCCGTGCTTGACGTGGCTGAGGAGATCGTCCGGCGATTTCTGTGGTGGGAATGGTGCCTTGTTGGACGTCATGATGCATAGGGCAGTGCAGGTGGCAGGACGGACACATAATGCCCCAGTACCATTCTCCCGGCAGAGGTATGTCGCCATCTTGTAGTTGATTCATAATTCTTTCAAGGGCTCCGCGCCTGCTCACTGGAAGTTATGAGGACTTCTTGCTGGCCCTCCGGGAACTGCTGGAAGGTGGTGAGGAGACTGGGGCTACGGCTCTGGATCTCTCGAATGCTTTTTGTTTGGCGACTGTCGGAAGAGGTACAACTTTCGTTTTTTTGCGCTCCGCTTCGGAATAGATTTTCACGCCATAGGATTCCAGGAGTTCGGTTTTGGCTTTACGATCCCCCGTTCGCGCCGCCGCCAATAAAATGCGTCGTGCTTCCAGCTCTTCCTCCTGGGTCGGGTAATGCGGATCCTTCCGTGCGCGTTGCAATTCTGTCATTCTTCAATTCCTTTGTGTGATTGCCTTCATATCGGTGGCGTCGTACGTTATGTCTCAATGGTCGACTGTTCATCCTGGAGGGGAGCCATGAGGATGAGAAACAACATAGGAGGTCGATCGACGGTATTCATATAAGGCTCAGTATGGCCCTTACAAGCCCCCAAAGGATATATATTTAAGAGAGCGCTCACGAAATGGAAACTTCAATACAATCAGCGAGTCGGTGACCACAGCATGTACCCACGTCTTTGACATGCCGTCAAGAATACCTGTACGCTGGCGGCACGATGAAGTGAGCCCTCATAGTTTCCTATCTCACGTTCACGCGCTTCCTCTTTTCCTGCGCACCTGATCTTCAAGTCCGTGTACATCCAGTGCCGATTGAAGATAGAACTCAGCTTTCGAGCTTTCTATGCGCGAGATGGTTCACTGAATCCTCATCGGCGAGAAGAGGACCTGTGATAGATAATGTGATCGATGAAGGGGACGTTCTTCGGCCGAAGATGGTGATGGTGGAGATTGCCGGCAAAGCTTACGACGTGCCGGAGGGCATCACCATCATCAAAGCCCTATGGTATGCCGGCCACGATGTGATTCGTGGCGCGGGCTGCTTGGGTGGTTTTTGCGGCGCGTGCGCCGCCTACTATCGATTGAAGGACGATCCCAAGGTGAAAACCTGCCTCGCCTGCCAAACGGCGGTGCAAGATGGGATGTCGTTGTCCATGGTGCCCGCCTTCCCCGCGCGGAAAGCGCTCTACGACATGGCCACGCTGCAGGATCCGAAGGAGGCACTCTTCACACTCTATCCCGAAACGCCGCTGTGCCGAAATTGTAATGCGTGCACGGAGGCGTGCCCGCAAGGTATCGATGTGCGGGAAGGCGTGTGGCGGGCAGTGTTTGGAGATTTCAAAGCGGTCTCTGAAATGTTCATGGACTGCGTCATGTGCGGGCTGTGCGCACCGGTCTGTATTGCCGATATTGCGCCCAATCTCGTGGCTCTGTACGCGAGCCGCGCGCAGGGCGCGCATTTTACAGAAACACCGGAACGACTTGTGCGTCGTATCAAGGAGATTGAAGCCGGCGGGTATGACGCGGAGTGGACGCACGTGCTGTCGATGAACGAAAAGGAACTGGAGGATCGGTGCGCGCAACTAGCATAATGTCCGAGCGTATGAGTCCTGAGGCGCATCGAACACTCGTGTCGCCCTCGCGCTCAGTCGATGTCTTTGTCCGCTCCTCGACTCCTGTCGTCGTCATCTGGACTGCCCAAAAGTTCCTCCCAGTAGTCAAGTACGTGGAGTCGCTTTTCAATGGCTCGCTCCCCATTCGACGAGTTGCGGTTCTTGTCCTTTGCGAGCGCATCGGACGGAGAGAGCGGCCGAGGCCGGATCCGACCCATCACGGAACGTACGCTAAGAGACATGCTGAGTGTGCTCCTTAATAACCTAAGCACTCATGGTTTTGCGGGGATGAAGGACACGCCTTGTAAGGACTAGTCGTCTGGTTAGGAGACCGATGGTGGATAGTCCGCTCACATGAGTACAACCAGGCCGTCGCTAAGTTAGCAGTACGGTCGATGGGACCACATCAGCGGTCAAGCAAATTTAGCTGCTATGGCGGAGATTTGGCTGTCATCATTATGGTCCGCCCAGGAGCATGAGCAATATTGACCAGACTTGCTTGGCCCCCAGGGTTAGGATGAAGTCAAGATATGGACCGCCGGAGGTGTCCGCGGAAACAGGAAAGCCGACAGTTCTCCAATGACGGAGGGAGCCATGTACCACACCGATCTTTCATGGAAAACTTATGCCTTGGTGTCTTCCTTCTTGGTAGCGACAGCCTGCGTGCTGGCACCGGGACTCGCATCGGCGGGTTCGCCCACCGATGCACTTCAAGCCACGGGCCAAAAGGTACGCGTATTACTCAGCGATCAGCATCTCAAACAACCTGAGCATGTGGCCGAACGACATAATCAACTCATGACCCTCATCAGGGAGCGCTTTAGTTGTGAGGAAATGTCCAAACGTGCGCTGGGTGAGGAGTGGGCTAGGCGAAGCGAGGCAGAACAGCAAGAATTTACGCGACTGTTCCAATCCTTGCTCACGAAAGCCTACGCCGGCAAGATTGAAGTCTATGCCGCTGAGCCGGTCCGTTATATCACAGAACAGATTACCAACAGATATGCGACGGTCCGGGCCATCATGTACGCGCCAAAGAATAACTACGTCTTGGATTTCCAGCTCATGGAGAAAGCCGGCAACTGGCTGGTCTATGACATCGTGGTTGACGGAATAAGCCTCATGGGGAGCTACCGTGGACAGTTTACTAGGGTGCTCGGCTCCTCATCCTATGAGACGTTGGTCGAACGGATGAGGGAGAAAGCAGACCTTCCCATGCACGCCCGGGCTGACTGACACTCCCTTCCTTGCCGGGGTCGGGCCAGTGCCGACCCTGATGCCTGATCAATCTCTGCACAAAGAACAAGGCACGCCGGACTCGCTCAATCCGGCGGAACCTCAATAGAGCTGCAGTCGTGGTGGGCGTAGCAATCGGTCTTCATCATTCCTGTTGAGAGGCATCCTAGAACTTCCGTGTCTACTTTAGGAAAGAGAGGTGAGTGTGATGTATCAAATCTATGCATTGCTCGGGCTCATGTGCTTTATGTGGGGTGCGGCGATCTACGCCTCGTATGCCGGAGAATCCCTTCCAAAACCCTTTCCCGGCTTTTTTAATTAACCCGTACGATGGTCATAGGGTAGACGCCTAAATGAACGCAGCCGGGATGCGGACATGAACAATGAGGGGGAGGACGTTATGAATGGTCAACTGGTGGTTCATAGCCACATCGAGATTACTGAAACACTGGTGAGGCTGTATGTGTTTCTTGCGCAACACTTGGACCGCTGTCTGAACGAAGCCGCTCGCCAAACCTATCCGGAGCAGGAACTTCAGTCGCACCTCGCATCTACACGTGCCGAAATGATGGAGATTCTCTCGGTGAACCAGGTGGTCAAGGATAAGGTGGAGCGGGAGTGCGATCGAGTGATCACGCTGAGCGCCGAGTATCTCGCGAATAAGAATGCCACGACAGTCGCAGTGGATGAATTGAACGCGGAGCGTGCCGTATTAAAGAACAAGACCATGGCATTAAGTGATTTACTGGCCGTCTTCCGGGCTTGCTGAGGCAGGCGCTAAAGCTCTGACCCGAGGCAGTGCGCTTGTACTAATGACTGAAGGTCATCAAGAAAGGTTGCCCCATGGCTCTATTCCGCAGTAATCGCAGCAAAAGAAGCCAGCCCTATTGTCTTCAGCAGCAACAAGACTTGGAAGCGAGACGCACGTTGCTGGCGCGTGCACGCAAAGGGGACGGTCAGGCACAAGTGGATCTGATGGCACTCTATGGGGTGCGTGTGTCCTCGGGGGTCGGAGCGAAGGGGCCTGCCGTGGCGTTCCGCATTGATACTGGAGGATGAATGATTCTGCTTGTGACCCATCGGCAAGAGCTCAGAGAACAATTAAACACGACACTCCAAGCCAGAGGCCATCAGACGTGTGTGTCCATGCATCGACAGGATGTCGTGGCAATGATGAAGAGTTGTCGACCTCATCTGATCGTCCTCGATATGTATGTGGCCGAGCCAAGTGGAGCCGCCGTATTGGAAACGTTTCGGGCGCAGGGATACGTGGGGAGGGTCGTCATGTTATCGGGACCGTCCATGATGTCGGTACTCGACGAGGTATGCCCCAACGGCGTCGATGCGGTGGTGCGTATTCCTGAGAAGATTGCCGGGCATTATGATTGTGGCGAACTGATTGTTGCGATCGAGATGTCATTGAAGAGGGCGGTCGGACAGCCCGCAGAGGACATTCGTCGTGCACACATCGCTCAAAGAGCGCATGAGCTCTTTGAGGAGGGCGGCCGCCAAAACGGGAGTGATGTACATGACTGGCTGCGAGCCGAACAGGAATATCTCACATGATGGAGGTCTTCCGCGGTTCAGTCACCGCACCATTATTACTGCGAAAGCCGGAGAGCCCGTGAGAATCAACATCCCTTGGTTCCGTTGACCAAGGCTTCATGCCTCATGAGAAAAACGAACAGCCCGATACTCCAGCGCCCTTCTTTATCCATTCCCGTGCAACAGGCTCCGCTGGCGCCGAGAGATTTAACAAAACGTGAACGGGATATCCTTCAGCTCGTCTGGTCCGGCATGAAGAGCCGTGAGATCGCCGCCCGTCTCAAGCTGAGCGTTCTCGCCGTTGAGGCGCATCGCGCGACCATGATGAGACGGCTGGGCGTAGGAAATACCGCCGGACTGCTCAAAGCTGCAATTCAATACGGCTTGATCGAGATTACCTGAATCCGAAGACAGTTGAAAACCAGGGAGTGCGCCACATGAACCACGATCCCATTGCCACCTTATCAGATGGATCCAGGCTTGTCCTGAGCACTCGGTATATAGGTGAGGCGAACTTTCGCTGTGAGTTGCATCGATTAGTTGATTCTCACGCCCGGGGGGCCGATCTGGCGACCAGCGTGTATACGGTTGAGGCGGCCACGTGTCGTGAAGCACAGTCCTTAGCGTATGCTCATGCCGCTCGTATATATGTGAGCAGCGTGATCAAGAAACCGCCTTACCTGATTTGGTCATCGGATATTGTAAGATTTGAACCGCAGCGGCGCCGGTCGCGGCCTTCTTAATGGTATGAACAGGCCAGGGCGTCGGCCGAGAGGTGGAACAAGGAGATGCGGCCTCGATAGGCTATCAGACGGTCGATTCGCCGCTCGATAAAAGATCGTCAACGTCTGCCTCGTTGCACGTCAGGTCTTTTCCGAGTCCTTCGACGTCAGTGTGCGGGGTCGGGGGTCGTGTGCGTATCGTTTTGCGAATGGTTTGTTTCTTCGTCGACGTAAGTGGTGACATCATGACCCTCTCTTATGGTGTAACAATCGTCCATATTGTCGAGTCTGGCTACACACTGAATTCGGCCTCATCTCTATCTTCGGTAGTTCCTTCGGACAGTCCTGCATAATGGCGCGCCCACGTCACATAGACGTGTCCACTGTCTCGCATGACATCGGCTCCCTTAGTGAGCTTGTCGATCATGTCCGCGTCTTTTCCATTGGCGTCGATTTCAGCGGCGCGACGCTCCAGGGCCGGCGGCAACGCCGTCACCAATGCTGTGATCTCCCCGATTAACTGCCTGACGTTATCGTCTTCATTGTCCATAAGAGTCCCCTCCTGCTGCCTAACGAACTGATGGCGGGTAGAGTAGCTGAAGTCGTTCAATCAGCGGCTGAGCGGCCGTGGTGCTGTGCTGGGTGGCCTCGCTGGGTGGATGTTCCCAGGACAACGTCCGGATGTCCGCCGCACTCAACACGCTTCGGATGATCTCCAGCATCGCATCGAGTGTGACGTCGGTCCACCCGCGAAGGTCTAACACGCGTTCCTCCGACTTCGTGGGAGGCGGCCCCTCGTGGATGAGCGTCCAGCAACGATCGAAGATCGCAGCGCGTACCGGCTCGGGCACATTGCACTGGGTCAATCCCGACGTGCACAGCGCGGCTACCAATAAGACGAATTGAAGATCGGGCATGTTCGGTCGGTCGATATCGAGTGTTTGCATCACTTCAGGTTCTCACTCTAGCTCAGAAAACTATGCCGGCGCTTCCGCCCATCATGGAACCTGTGGCTCGGCATCAGCGTAGATTTCAAAAAGAGCCTCCACGCTTTCAATCAACTTCGCTTTGATCTCTTCCGGTGTGCCGCTCGTAATGTGCAACGCCATGCTTCCTTCCGATCCGTCCGGCATCGTGATAGATGCCGTCCGGTTCACCAGTTCATGCGCTGGGCCCCTATCCAGCCGCATGCCATAACCCAGCGTATAGCAGGCCTTGGGTGTGACGGGCCCATGACTTGAAGTCTTGCTATGGAGCGCTGTCATGAGCCCATCGTAGACCGCGTGAGCCGCAGCCGACCACGTCGAATCGCACGGCAGACCTCGAAATGCGGCCTCAGAGGCTTTCTTCTGATCGCACGTGAGGCCTCTTGGTTCCCTGGTGCGTGGTTGTATGGCCACTGTCCTCTTATCCTCCTACGGGTTATGCCTTGGTGATGGCTGCCGCCGGCTTGGGGATGTATTCCTTGTAGCCGTAGCGATCGGCCAAATATTCCTTGGCATCCTCGCTCACGTACTCCGTGAACTTGTATCGATCGTCCTCGACGGTTTTGGCATCTTCCATGACCTTGTCCGTTGGGATCGCATATTCGATATTGCACGATGTATACGCCTGGATATAGGTCGGGCCGACCTCTCTGGCGATCAGCACGGCCTTTTTGATGACGCTTTCCACCCGGCGCGGATTATTCGGTACGACCGTCGCCACATAGGCACAACCGGCGATCTTCGCCATGCCGACCATATCCATTTTGTCGAACTTCTTTCCCAACGGCGCCATCTTGAGCACTGCGCCTCTCGTGGTCATGCCGCTTTCCTGTCCGCCTGTATTGCCGTACACCTCGTTATCCAACATGATCGTGGTGAACTTTTCTTTGCGGAACCAGGAGTGCAAGGTGCACGAGAATCCGATATCCGCCATGCCGCCGTCGCCGGCGATGACGACCACGTCTTTCGGCTTATCGCCGAATCGCAGACGCAGTCCGCGCGATAACCCACTGGCCACGCCGTTTTGGTCGCCGTAATTGCCGTAGACAAACGGGATTGCCGCTTGCGAAATGGCGAGCCGGCCACAGCCCGCCGTCCCGACGGTAATGGTGTCTTCCGGATTTGGGAAGGCAATGATCGCTAGGCGGATAAACAGGGTCATCGCGCAGCCGGCGCACATGGGATGTTCTTCGAGAATTTCCTTGAAGGTACCCATCTGCGACACGGTCGTCTTTTTTCCGAAGGGGCCATGTTCCACCATGTCCCGATATTCCTTCGGCATAAACTGTTCCAACCCGGGCGTAAATTTCACATAATCTAGACTCATGTCGTCATCTCCCTCTCATTGGCAGTCATTCGCTACAAACATTTTCAATCTGAAACACACAGGCCTTGCGGTCTTGCCTCAGGATCAACGAATCCACCCGAGATCTCTGGGCTCTTCTATCTCGAACTTGATCGGCTCAAGTTCTTACGCGCTAAACGAGCTGCCGCAGCCGCACGTCGTCTTGGCCTGTGGATTCTTAATCGCAAACCCTGATCCCTGTAGACTCTCGACGTAATCGATTTCGGTGCCGGTCAACAGTGGGGCGCTTTGCGAATCCATGATGACCTTTACGTCGCCTTTTTCAATGAGGGTATCGTCCTCGCCTATCTTGGTCTCAAAGGACATCCCGTATTGATACCCATGGCAACCGCCACCCTTGACGAATACGCGCAGGCCGACTGTGTCCGGCTCCTCTACCATCAGCTCTCGAATCTTGACTTCAGCCATCGATGTTATTGTCAGCATCGCGTTCCCTTCATGAAGTGACACGAACGTCAGCCCATCTGACGCGGTTCCCACTCCGTCCTTAGCTCACTAACTGCTTTGCAGCTTCTTTTCTTTCTTTGTTTTTGGCGGCCAGCTCGGCTAAGAGTTGCTTCGCCGGTTCGCTGACGTATTCCTTAAACGCGAATCGCCCAGTCGGCTTTTCAGAATCCCGCATTTCTTGCAGCCCCTCCATGCTGTCCTTTCCGATTTCGAGAATGCATGGGGTATACAGTTGCAGATACGTGGGCCCAATTTCTCTTGCGATCAGGACTGCATTACGAATCACTTTCTCTACCAGCGACGGCTTGCTCACCGTGCAATTCACCACATAGTGGCAACCGGATTCTCTGGCGATTTCGGGTAGGCGGACCTTATCGAAACTCTTCCCCATCGGGGCCATCTTGGCTACGAACCCTTTTTGCATCAACCCGCTTTCTTGCCCGCCGGTATTGGCATACAGCTCATTGTCAAAACAGATGGTGGTGAATTTCTCCTGACGAAACCACGCCTGCAGTGTCATGTCGAGTCCGATGTCCACCGTGGCGCCGTCTCCTGCGAGCACCACCACATCCTTGATTCGACCTGGAAACCGCACCGTCAGCGCCCGCTTCAAGCCTGACGCCACCGCATTCTGATTTCCGAACAGCGAATGAATATTGTGAAGGGCGACGTGCGGAAAGACGAGGCTCGTACAACCGGTGGATCCCACCATCACCGTATCTTCAGGATTGGGCAGGGAGGCCAGGATGTATCGAAATGCCATGGATTCGGGACAGCCGGCGCAGAGCGAATGCTCTTCGATTAACTCCTTACTCGTTCCAATGTCTTTCCAGCCTCGTTCCTCATTCCCGTAGGTCGCCTTGCTCACCAGGTCCTGATATTCAACTGGCATGATGTCGAAGAACTCCGGTGCGATCTGAATGCGTTCCTTACTCATGAATCCCCCTTACAGCCTCTGCTGACCGTCATTAATGTTCGTATGTGGGTTTACGTGATCTCTCCTTGCAACTTTCACTATCCGCGGCCGGTGAACGACGTGGCTCGAATACCGAGCACTTTCTTGATTTCCTCCACGATGACTTCAGGGGGCATCGTCATCCCTCCGCACACACGCGGCCCTGCGATGACTCGCTCGCTGTCATGAATCGTGGCTCTGATCTCTCGCGCCATCCATCCGACGACATTGAACTCCGGCACAATGATGTACTTCGCATTTTTGGTCGCCTCACGAATTTCGTCGGCGGGCCAGGGACGCAACGTTTTGATCTTTACCAATCCCACCCGTATCCCTTCCTCGTCCAGGAGTCGGATCGCTTCCCGTCCCTGCGAGACAGCCGTGCCCGAGGTCACGATGAGGATTTCTGCATCGACATTTTCTGTTTCGATCAGACCGTTGAGCCATTTAATGGTGTGCTTGCGAGATCGCTCTACCGCGGCCCACACTTCCTGCTGCCAACTCGCATGCGTCGCATAGCTGATGTAATTGCTCTTCATCACGAACGGATCGCGCATCATACGGACCGGTGGGCATTCCATATCCATGCACGGAACCGGTGATCGGTAGGGATCGTACGGAGGCAAACACATATCGGCCGGTGTCAGTTCGACGATGTCTTTCGTATGCGTCACGAAGAAGCCATCGCAGCAGAGCGCCAAAGGCAGATGCACATCCGGCTCTTCCGACACCATGTAGCCCATAAGAATCCAGTCATAAAAGTCCTGAGCGGTCTCGGCATGCCACACCAACATCCCTGTCTGAAGCAGGTAAGCAATTTCGAGGGTATCCGGCTGAATCGATAGGGGAGAGTTGATACCTCGACAGGTCACGATCATCTGAATCGGCAGTCTCGCACCCGCCCACATGGGAAAATTCTCCATGGCCCGCATCGTGCCTGGACCGGCGGTCGTCGTGAACACGCGGGCACCACCGAAGGCGGCGCCGGCACACTGCGACATCACCGCAAATTCGCTCTCGCCGCGGAAGTAGTCCCCGATATAGCCCTCGGCAAAGAGCTCCCCGATTAACGCGGCGGCTTCGCTTTGCGGCGTAATAGGATATGCAATCATGACATCGATGCTCGCACGCCTGATGGCTTCTTTAATGACCTCGCTTCCCGTAAAAAAAGAGGGAGTGCGAGGCGACTCATTCATCATGATCGCGGTATCAGTGTAAACCTGCCCTTTTCTATTTTTCGTTCCGATGAGGGATGAGCTGTCCATTGCCGTTGCCTCCTCAATTCCAAAATGACATTACAATAGAAGCCTGCTGCGCCGTTTCACGTCTACGAATGAAAGACCTGTGGAGCTGTATGTTAGCCCTCAGGGTTGCCGCCGTCTGAGCAAAAATGCTCAGTAACTGTGTAATTCCTGATTTCTGCACTATGGGCTCTTCACCGTCATGGCGGATTTCACGGCACGACAGTCAATTTCGGAAGCTGCCAGCCCATCTTGTCGAAGAAAGGCTGACTGGCAGGAGCCGAGCGGACAACCCCTGCAGCCGAAATCGACGATACGAAGAAGATCTATGACGTAAAAAGCTTCGAGCTGGGAATCGCACGCGCAGATGAGAGTGAACAGCGCGGGAGATAGGATATCGACGTGGCTCAGAACGACATGAGGTGATGCTAAGCTTAATAGTCCGCGGGGTCAAGCTCTATTAATGAGGCGATAGGCTAGATGATCGTTAGAGGGATGACTGGATAATCATTGCCGGGGTTCGTATCGAAGCGTGCGCTGCAAGGAGTTCAGGGGTTTTATACTATGCGTCCGTTTTCTTGACAGGGTATATGCGGACTCCTATGATCACTGGCAGCGGGTGAGGAGCAATATGCCGTCTACACCTGTCTGCTGTCTTCGTGCCTTCTTCCTGTCCTCTATTTTAGTTGCTGTCTTGTGTGTCTGCATTGATGCACGGCTTGCTCTGGCAGCTAATGCTGTCGTGGTCGCGACGTACGAGGGCGTGATCAATCCGGTCGCCGCCGAATATTTCCATGACGCGCTCACCTTTGCGGATACGATCCGCGCCCAAGCGATCGTGCTTCGGCTCGACACTCCCGGCGGCCTCGACACATCCATGCGGCTGATGATCAAGGACATGATCGGCTCGTCTATTCCGGTTGTCGTCTATATCGCGCCGTCCGGCGGCCGCGCCGCATCTGCCGGCGTCTTTCTCACAATCGCCGCGCACGTCGCCGCGATGGCGCCCGGCACCAACATCGGCGCAGCCCATCCGGTGGCCATGGGCGGGGGCGAGATGGACAAGACGATGAAGGAGAAGGTGGAGAATGATTCGGTCGCCTATATCAAATCAATTGCCGAACAGCGCGGCCGCAACGTGAAGTGGGCTGAAGACGCGGTACGCAAAAGCGTGTCGGTCACCGAAAAAGAAGCGCTGAATGTAAAGATCATCGATCTCATTGCGGATGATCTTCATGATTTGTTGAAAAAATTGGAGGGGCGGAAGGTGCTGATGGGGCACGCATCGATCACCTTGCACACCAATGGTGCCGAGGTGACCGAGTTTGCTATCGGATGGCGACTGGAGTTGTTGAAGGCGTTGAGTGACCCCAATATCGCATACGTGCTCATGACGCTTGGAACCATCGGCTTGTTGGCAGAACTGTATAACCCCGGCGCCATTCTTCCGGGCATTGTGGGCGCCATCAGTCTGATTCTCGGGTTCTACTCCTTGCAGTCTTTGCCGATCAACTATGCGGGCCTTTTGCTCTTGGTCTTGGGTGTCGTCTTGTTTGTGCTCGAAGTCACGGTTACCAGTTATGGCTTGCTGGCGATCGGAGGTGTTTTGTCCATGCTCCTGGGGTCGCTGATGTTGATAAAGACAGACGCGCCCTTTTTGCAAATCTCATGGAGCATCATCATTCCTGTTATTGGCTTGGCGGCATTGCTGTCGCTCGCGATGGTGAGTATGGGAGTGCGCGCCATGCGCAGTCGGCCGATGACCGGGAAAGAGGGGATGGTCGGATTGGTCGGCGTCACGAAAACTGCGTTGACGCCCATAGGGCAAGTAGCGGTCCACGGCGAATTGTGGACCGCGTTAAGCGATCAGCCGGTAGAGGCGGGGGTTAGAGTCGAAGTTATGGGTATGGACGGATTGACATTGCGCGTGAGGTCCACGTTGAAGAATGGAGTCCATGATGTTTCTTTTTAGTCCCATGATCGTCCTCCTGATCGTGCTCGTCATCGCCGGAATGGGGTTTCACGTGTTGAGAGAATACGAACGGGCGGTGATTTTTCGATGGGGTCGATTGGCGCGCGGACTGATCGGCGGCAATGGGCCTGGAGTGATCGTCATTATCCCATTCGTCGATAAGCTGGTCCGGGTGAGCTTACGCACCGTCACAATGGACGTCCCGCCCCAGGATGTCATTACCAAAGACAACGTCTCGGTCAAGGTGAATGCGGTGATTTACTTTCGGGTCGTCGATCAGCAACGGGCGATCATCGACGTCGAAGATTATCTTTATGCGACTTCAATGATGGCCCAGACGACGCTCCGCAGCGTGCTGGGCCAAGGCCAATTGGATGATCTCTTGGCGAGGCGAGAGGAAATCAATACCGAGTTGCAGCGGATCATCGATATGCAGACCGAACCTTGGGGCGTCAAGGTGTCGGCGGTTGAAGTTAAAAACGTTGACCTGCCGCAAGAGATGCAACGCGCCATTGCCAAGCAAGCGGAGGCCGAGCGGGAACGGCGGTCGAAAGTCATTCATGCCGAAGGCGAGTATCAAGCCGCTCAACGCCTGGCGGATGCCGCCAACATCATGAGCCAGAATCCGGTTTCCCTGCAGCTCCGTTATCTCCAGACACTGGTGGAGATCGCCGCAGAGAAGAATTCGACGACGATTTTTCCGGTTCCCATCGACATTCTGACGCCCTTCATCAGAAACCTAGGAGAGAAGACCTGACTGTCCGCCTTGATTTTCCTGCCCGGAGCCTTATCTCCCTCCCCATCGTGGCACCAGACTTGAATCCTTTCAGCGGTGTCCTTCTCTAACTAGGTACAGCAGTACTCCATTCCATAGGATTCGGAGAACAGAGGGCATAATCCATGAGCAATAGACAAGGCATTGATTATGAGGAAGAACAGGAAATCGTCCGGGACCCCGAATCGGATGATTCAGAAGCCAGCGATATCTTAGAGCTTATAGAACGTGAATCCAACGCCGTTGAACCGGAGGTACCGAGCGAACAGGCTCCTGCTGCGGTCAAGGAGCCCGTCACAGATTTCGCACTGGAATCGCTTTACTTTCGGTCGTTTGGAGAGCGTCCGTTACTCAAACGAGATGAAGAGGTGGCCTTAGCAAGGCGTATCGATCAAGGAAGTCGCGCCATTCGAGCGGCCTTGCGAGAGGCAGTCAGACTGGCGGCCAAAATGAAAAAAAGCGAACTGGTGATCGAATCGATCCAGCAGCTTAATGATGTGCGTCACCTTAGTGGCTTTTCCGCCACATCTTTGGATACCACGGAGAGAATTCTTGCCACACTGGTCAAGGAAGCACGACAGGTTCGAGCAGGTGGTTATAAAGAAAAGCAATTGGACCGAAGCCTGCGCCAAATTCGTGAGGCGCGTGGGGTGCTTGAATTGGCCAAGGACGAGCTGGTCCGGTGCAACTTGCGCCTCGTTGTAGATATCGCCAAGCACTACAACGGCAAAGGAATGGGATTACTCGACCTGATTCAGGAAGGCAATATCGGCTTGATGAAAGCGGCGGAACGGTATCAATACCGCAAGGGATTCAAGTTCAGCACGTATGCGACCTGGTGGGTTCGCCAAGGTATCACGCGGTCGCTGGCCGATCAATCACGCACGATCCGAATCCCCGTGCACATGACGGAGTCCTCTCATCGGATCATTCGAACGACGCGACGATTGGCGCAGCAGTTTGGCCGTGACCCGAAACCTGAAGAAATTGGTCAGGCGTTGCGTATTCATCCCGGAAAGATTCAGGACACCTTGCAGGTGTTTCAAGAGCCCGTGTCTCTCGATAATCCCGTGGGAGACGGGGAAACATTATTTGGTGAACTGATCGCCGACCGTCAGGCACTTCCCCCCGATTCTCATGTCAATCGGATGGAGCTGACAAGGGAGCTGGATCGAATCCTGAGCGCGCTCACGCCGAGGGAACAGGTTGTGATTCGTATGCGGTTTGGTATCGGTCAAGATGAGCCCTTCACGCTGGAGCAAGTGGGACAGAATTTGTCGGTGACACGAGAACGCATCCGCCAGATCGAGGCCAAGGCACTAAAGAAACTTAAGACGCCAGAAATTAAGCAGATGTTTGCGGCTCTTAAAGACTAAGAGATTGGAGGCCAAGCAAGCTTTGCTTGCTTGGCTCCTCTTCTTGTACACATTCCCCCGCTCCTTAGACTGTTTGTCTCGCACGGGACAATCTTTCAACAATCCTGGACTCAACCCATCAACAGGTAGGCCGTTGAGTCCGTCTAGGTAAACTCCCTCCTACGGAAATATTCCTTCACGCTGATGGTACGCCTGTCGCATGGGCCTGGCGCTATATCCTGCCATTCTGTAATATGCACGAGGTGGCTTTGTAAAGGCGAGGTGGGGTATCCAACGTTGGAGTCAGATATTCGGCGTGGTTTTGTCTGCAAGTCTACTCTTGTTCACTCTTTCCGAAACCGTTCATGGCCGTTCCGATGAGCTTCCCGGAAAAGATCTCACGATTCCCGCCGTAGTTGCCTCTGTACGACCATCGGTCGTGACTGTGCTGACTCGCGGAATTCCTCCCAATTCTCCGCTCCATCCTTCACCGCCAGGCTCAGGGTCGGGTGTCATTGTCGATGAACAGGGGTATATTCTCACCAATAATCATTTGGTGGAAAATACCAAAAGCGTTGTCATCGGCCTGCCTTCCGGCCGCCTTACGCCGGGCCGTGTCGTGGGAAGAGATTTCCTTTTGGATCTTGCTCTCATTAAGATCCAGGCGAAGGATCTGATCGCGGCAAAGTTCGGACGCTCATCGTCGCTCCAAATTGGAGAGACGGTCGTAGCGATCGGGAATCCCTTTGCTTTGAAGGGCGGATCGACCGTCACTGTTGGGGTAGTCAGCGCCTTGGATCGATCCATTCTGACACCGAATGGCGAAACGCTTTACGACCTCATTCAGACCGATGCCGCCATCAATCCCGGCAATAGCGGTGGTCCCTTAGTAGATCTCTCCGGACAGGTTGTCGGCCTCAATGTCGCCGTGGCTCCCTCGGCCCAGGCGATCAGTTATGCCATCTCCATGGATGCGGCGTTTCCTCACCTTCAATCCATGATGGTGCGTGGAAGCGTGATGCGGCCGGATCTCGGCTTTCTTCCTCTCACCGTGACGCCGAGTATCGTCGCAAGTTTTTCGCTGGAAGCCGATCGAGGCGTGCTGGCGGCTCAAGTCGAAACCAATACCCTAGCGGCGCAGGCCGGCCTTCAAAACGGGGACGTCATTACGGCCGTCGATAACACCCAGATTTACAACATGGGAGATTTCTGGCATGCGTACCTCAAAGTCGGCGATCCGCTTCCTGCGCAATTAACGGTCTACGGTAAAAATGGGCAGGCCACCCTCTCCTTGTCGCGCGATCCTTTTACCTACTCGGCGCCTCGATAATGATCCCAGCGACCGCACAACCTCCTTGTCCTCATGGAGTTCTCCTTGTCCATGATCGCCTCGACTATGAAACGGCGTGGGCATTGCAACGCTCCCTTGTTGAACGACGTCTTGCCGACCAACATCCCGATGCCTTGCTGCTAATGGAGCATAATCCCGTCTTCACGATTGGACGGAGTGGGAAACAAGAGCATTACGATGAAACGCGCCTGACCAAGGCAGGGTATCCCGTGTATCGGATTGAGCGGGGCGGCTCGGTGACATATCATGGACCCGGACAGCTGGTTGGGTATCCGATTCTTCGATTGACGTCGTTCTGTGCAGGTCCGAAAGCGTATGTCGGGTTACTCGAACAGGTGCTGATTCAGACCTTGAGTGAGTGGAGTATCGAGGCACGGCGAATTAAAACCTGGCCGGGAGTCTGGGTCGGGCGCGAAGTACCGGCGAAAATCGCTGCGATCGGCGTAAAAATTCAACGCGGCGTCACCATGCATGGCTTTGCGCTGAACGTGGCGATGGATCTCTCGCCGTTTCATCTGGTGACCCCATGCGGAATTCAAGGATGCCGCGTGACGTCCATGGCCGACGTTCTAGGTCGTCCCGTCGACTTGCAGGCGGTACGCGGTCGGCTGGCCGATCGATTTGCCGCTCGCTTTGGCCTCCAATGGACCGAACAAATTAGGCATCCGATTCTCCCTTCCGTGACAGGCATGCCAGCGGAACCGTCGAAGGTGGAGGCGACGAATGAACGTCATGAATGAACTCGATACTCCGATGTTCCGGTTGGCGGTGGCGCAATTCGATCAGGCTGCCGAGCTCATGCGGTTGGATCGCAATCTCCGCGAACGGTTGAAACTTCCCGACCGTTCGCTCATCGTCAGCGTACCGATTCGAATGGATAATGGCTCCGTTAATGTTTTTACCGGATATCGCGTACAACACGATTCGGCGCGTGGTCCGTCCAAGGGCGGCATTCGCTATCATCCCGGCGTAAACCTCGGCGAAGTGGCGGCGCTGGCGATGTGGATGACGTGGAAGTGCGCCGTTGCCGGTCTCCCCTATGGGGGCGCCAAGGGAGGTGTGCGGGTGACACCCGAGCTGCTTTCCGCCGGAGAGTTGCAGCGTCTGACCCGCCGATACGCCGCGACGATTTTTCCCATGATCGGACCGGATCAAGATGTGCCTGCCCCGGATGTCGGCACGGATTCACAGGTGATGGCCTGGATTATGGATACATATAGCCAACAGGTGGGGTTTGCCGTGCCCGGTGTCGTGACGGGAAAGCCGCTTTCGATCGGGGGCAGTTTAGGTCGCGAGGAAGCCACGGGGCGCGGGGTTGTGTATGTCGCGGTAGAAGCTATGCGCCATCTCAATCTCAGTCTTGATACGGCGACGGTGGTGGTGCAGGGATTTGGGAATGTTGGATCGCATACTGCGCGAATCATGCACGAAGTAGGCGCCAAAGTGATTGCCGTCAGTGATAGGACTGGTGGCCTCTACAATGCGAAGGGCTTGGACATACCCGCCTTGCTTCGACTGTTTCAGGAGGACAAGATTCCGTTGTGTGAGACAAAGCTTGGCGACTGGATCACGAATGAAGAGCTGCTGGAGCTTCCTTGCACGATTCTTGTGCCGGCGGCCTTATCGGAGCAAATTACGAAGGACAATGCCGCTCGGGTCCGTTGCCGAATCTTGGCGGAAGGCGCAAATGGTCCGACTACACTGGAAGCCGATCCCATCTTAGCCGATCAAGGCGTGTTTATCATTCCCGATATTCTAGCGAATGCCGGCGGCGTCATCGTATCGTATTTCGAATGGGTGCAAGATGCGCAACGTTTTTTCTGGAAAGCCACCGACATTCGGGAGAGACTGCACGAAATCATTACGGACGCCTTTCAGCGAACGATGGAGTTTTCGATTCGTCAAAGAACGTCTATGCGGATGGCGGCTCTGATGAACGGCATCGATCGTGTGGCGCAAGCGCACTTGGCTCGTGGGTTGTATCCTTGAATGGGACCGCAGGTCGTGTTGATCAGATATATGCTGGCGATGATTGCAGGAATCTGGATGGCGGACGGGGTCGCGTTACTCGTGGCGCCTCGCCACGTGATGCGTTACGCCGAAGACATGCTGGCACTTTCGCCGAATATCCGCGTCTGGGAAGGGATGGCGGCGGTACTGGGTGTCTGTCTCGTTGCAGGAACGCGCGGCCTACGATATGAGTGGCTCTGGGGCGTCACAGGATTGGCCATGATTATTAAAGGGGCCGTATTGCTGATGGCGCCTACGCGCTGGCGGGAGCGTATGCTTGGGTGGTGTCTGCGTCGTGAGAATGTCGATTATCGATTTTGGGGCATAGGCCTTTGCACGCTCGCCCTTCTTCTTTTACAGGCAGCGGGTTGGATTGGAACAGAATAAGACACACGTGCAGTAATCATGGGTTGGGGTTAGATGTGGATAATATGGGGGAACTGCAAGCAATCTGGGAACTGCACCGCGAGGCCGGATGGCCCGCTGCATCGACCCCTCATGAAGGGGAGTTAATGACCTTGGATACGGTCATTAGCGGGTGCGCTGTCTACTTTTTCGATTCCGATCACAGTCTGGATCCTCCGCGTGTCGAGATGCTACGCACGTGTTTAAGTGAATTGGACGATCTGCTACCTGATCTGACGGGTGAATCGATCGACTATTTCAGTCGCCTCGGGACGCTCGCCCAGGGCCTCTTGCAGGCCACTTCACAGGGGCGGTAGAGAGGGAGGCGGCCTTGGCAGACCGCCTCCCACCCGGCCTGCTTATGGAATCTCGACGATATCCTTTTTCATCGGCCCCAAAATCCCCAACAATTCTTTCTTCTCCGTTTCCGACACTTTAAACTTATTGAGCGACGCCACAAGATCTTCTACGAGCGCGTTAAAGTCTGCCGCCGTGATTTTCATGCCCGCATGCGTTGTGGTCATGTCTCGACCCGAATAGGTGCAGGGACCACCCGATGCCATGCACACCTGGTCCGCTAAATTCTTTTTTAGGCGGGGAATATCGGTTGTCGAAAATCGCGCGTTGATCCGCTTGTCGTCCGCCACATTGGTTACGAACTGATCGACGACGGCCGTGATGGCGGCTTTTCCACCGAGACGATCGTATAGAGTCTTTGTCGTCTCCTGCCCCGCCTCCGTCTGAGTGACAACGCACCCGATGGCCGTTATGGCCAGTATGCCGATGAAGAGATTGCCCGCCCGAGATCGTATCCGTTTCACGTGAACCTCCTTACTATAAGTATGTAGGTACTAACGCTTTTCATGGGTAGTAAGATAAGGGGTTGATTTGACATAGAGCAAATATATTGTTTTAATAGAACTAATAGTTTATAACTATTAAAAGGGCCGGTGCGAATGGAATTTAGGCAGTTAAGATATTTTCTGGCAGTCGCGGAATGCCAAAGTTTTACGCGTGGAGCGGAGAAAGTAGCCGTATCGCAACCCTCCCTGTCTGTGCAGATCGCTGCCTTAGAGGATGAGCTTGGGGCGCCGCTATTCGATCGTCTCGGCAGGCAGGTGGCCTTAACGGAGGCCGGACGGCTCTTTCGTGACCATGCACAGAGAGTTATGCGTGAAACGGAGCTGGCCGCACAATCGATTCAGGATCTCACCGGTGCGGAGCAGGGCCGTTTAGTCGTTGGGTCGATTTCAACGGTTAATTCATATCTGATTCCGCCGTTGGTCTGCCGATTCAAGCAGCGATTCCCCCGTGTGCACCTCCACGTTCGTGCTCAAACGTCATCGACCATCGAAGAAGAAGTATTGGCGAATCACATGGATCTGGGATTGTGCCTGTTGCCCATTACTAATGACCGGCTGGTGACGAACCGACTGTTTACTGAAACGCTGTCCCTCGTGGCTCCCCCGGGGTTTCGTATGACCGCCAAACGAGTTCGTATGCGTGAGTTGTCTCACCTTCCCCTCGTGCTGTTACCCAGCGACTATTGCCTCCGGCAAATGATCGACGCAGAATGTGCCTCCGCGGGGGTGCGTCCACAGGTCTCGGTGGAAATGACGTCTCCGGAAGGAATTCTCGAAGCCGTGAAGCAAGGCGCCGGATTGACGATTTTGCCCGAACTTTATGTGCGGCCCCGGATCTCTGGTTCTGGTCTTCGTCTCGTGGACCTGTACGATCCTGTGCCCAAACACACCGTGGGGTTGGTATCCCTTGCCCATCGGCACTTGGGAAAGGCGGCTCAAGAATTTATCCGTCTTTGCCGGGCTACGCTTGATGATCTTCAGGTTCATCGAGAGGATGATGCAGCCGAAGCCTCACCGGCAAAAAAAGCCGTCCATGCGCAAAGGTAACTGATCCCCATCGTGGGCGTCCTCGAGATTTACGGGCTTTCCTTGAAGTTCCGCCGTTTCGTCGGCTACAATGCCTTCGATTTCTCTATTGTTCGGTGAGCGAGAAGGAGGGGGTGATGGTAGGGAGACTGGGTTCGATTGTGTTGTCTTGTTGTCTCTCCTTGATGCTTGGAGAGAGGGCGTGTGCCGAACTCTATGAGTTGAGCAAAAATGACTTGATGGACCCAAAAGCCTTTAAAAGTTCCGATATTTCCTTGTTCGGCGTGAAACTTGGCGATCCCGAAAGCAAAGCCTATGATGTGTTGGTGAATGAGAAAATTCCGGGAGTGAAAACAGAGCAGGAGTCCACCTTCATTCTCCTCCTGGATCAGCGGAAGCCGACCGGTCCTATGGCCGGCGTGCGATTGATGGATGGCAAGGTCGACCTGATTTTTATCAATAATCGCTTTGCCTACAAAGCGCGCGGTCTCTTTCGAAATGTATTGAACAGCGAAAGCCCGGACGAGATACGAAAAATTCTCGGCAAGGAAGACTATGGGGACGAAAACGTGATGGGAGCCGTGCTGAACTACGAGAAGCAGGGGTTTCTCGTCAACTACTTAGGTAAAGACGTCAACGTCGAATTCAATCCTGCCCCCTAGATTGCCGGCTTCGAGCTTTTGCCCGCCTCTCTCGTAAACTCACGAGAACTATTTCGATAGATGCCCGGCGTCGAAATGGGGATCGATCAATGCAAGGCGCTGGTAGTCGCAGATGGATTGTTGAGTCCATACTTGATTAGGTGGGCGGCGGTATTCCATCTGGATGATGCGTGGAGCAAGACCAGCAGTAGTTCTTTTCCATCCTGGGACACTTTTGCGATCAGGCATCGCCCCGCCTTCGACGTAAAGCCGGTTTTGACCCCTTCGACTCCTGACATCCGACTGAAGAGCCGATTTGTCGTGCGCAAAAGATACGAACGATTGGTATTCACAGCGGTAAGAATGCCTCGTTCCTCTTTGACATAGGAACGGAACAATGGATGCTGAAGGGCCAATTCCGTGAGGGAGACCAGATCCTGGGCCGTTGTATAGTGCGTGGGCGAATCAAAACCACACGCATTACTGAAGTGGGTATGAAGCAACCCCAACGCTCGCGCCTTTGCATTCATCAAATCGACGAATTTGTCTTCCGAGCCACCGACGTGGATGGCGGCTGCCAAACAGGCGTCATTCGCAGAGGTGATCAGCATGGCCTTCACCAAATCATCCAAGCGAAAGATATGTCCGGCCCGCAAGCGAAGATGCATTTTTCGTGCGGCTGCAGCCTCACGACTTACGGTCACCGGATCGTCCAACCGCCCATGCTCGAGCATCACGAGAGCAGACATAATTTTCGTTAAACTTGCGGGAGAGACGCGCCGGTCTGCCTCATAGGCATACAAAATCCGACCAGTCGAAATATCTTTGAGCAAGATACTTTCCGCCGGGATTCGAGAGCGGCGGAATGTGCGAAACGGAGAGGGTTGAGGCGCCCAGGCCGGGACGGTTCGCTGAAGGGAGGCAGAGGATAGTGTGGCTTCAGCCCTAGCGGGTGACGGCGTCCAGAAGACGCTCATCACACCCAGGAAGCAGAGGCACACAATCCACAACACGGACGGTTGTCTAATAAAGAAATTGGCTCGCCAGATGTGGGGAAGCCTTATGGGCGGGTGAATAAGATCAGAGTGTGATGGTCTCACGTACCTTGGCGCCACGGAATCCGTTATCAATCACCTTATGAAAGAAGCGGAGCAGATCCGCCAGATCCAACCAGAATCCACAATTTAGACACCGAGCATAGAGTCGCCGGCTGAGCAGCGTATAATGCCGTTCCACCATCATGTACCCGTTGCACTTCAAGCAATGCATGTAACGTCCGTCTGCGCGTAGTCATTCGTGGTTGGGAGAAGAACGAGTCCGTCGCTTGTACCGGGTGCGCGATTCCCGTGTCAAGGTGCTATCGTAGCCGATTCATAATGAGTGCGAGACACCCCGCCAACAACCCGCCGCCGAGTATCGTAATCGCAAAGGTCAGATAGGCGACTGTCCCCCCGGAGCGAGAGCTATCCAAGAGGTTATGCACCCCGCCTTGAACCATGAGGACCGAGAGTGTGGTGAGAGCGCCAATATTGAACCACCACACAAATGTCCGCACAGGCCTGCCTTTGCTCTCCACGCCTCACTAGAGCTGACTCTAACCGAGGTCGGCAGGACTGTCAAGAAAGTGGAAGTCTTTCATCACGATGGCGTGTGGGCGGGCGATGCGCTCGGTCGGAGGCCGCGATGTAGGAAGATCGTAATGCTGGCCGCGCCATTATTTGCCATCACAAGGCCGGGCTCTTCCGTGGATTTGGCGGTGAGATTCAACATGGCCAACGCAAAGGGACCGCCGCGCGTCCGATAATTCATCGGCGGATAGCGAAACGTGCCGTCACCCCGTCCATAAAGAATCGAAAGATTGTTGGATTGGACGTTCACGATGGCTGCGTCCATGCGTCCATCCCCGTCGATGTCGCGCGCTAACCCATAGACGGGGCCGGCATCGGCGCCGGATTCTTTTCCGGGCTGAAAGGTGCCGTTTCCATTTCCAAGAAAGATGGTGAATGAATCCATCTCGCCATTCATCACGAGAAGATCGGCGAACCGGTCGTCGTTGAAGTCGGCAAATGTTACGACCAGCGGGCGTTTACCGGTTCGATAATCGGTGGGAGATCGAAACGAGCCGTCCCCGTTCCCCATCCAGATGGACACCGCACTGCTCATAGGCCCGCCGTTCGTGACCGCTAAATCCAAGGTGCCATTGCGATCCAAGTCGGCGACCGCGATCGATGTAGGAGTGTCGCCGTACTCATATTGCGGCCCGTCGACAAACGTTCCGTCGCCTTGACCAGTGAATATTTTGATTTTGTCGTTGCGCAAAGCGATTGCTAAATCGGGCTTGCGATCGCCGTTAAAGTCACCGGCGGCAATCGACACCGGCGTTTTATGGACGTCATACCGTGGTCCTGCGATGAAATTGCCGTTCGCCAACCCAAAATAAAGTGCGATTTGATCGCTGCCGGAACACGCAATAGCAAGATCCATTCGTCCATCGCCATTAAAGTCAGCGAGCGCCATGGCGCGTGGTTCTTTCGCAACAGGGATTTGCTTCTGCTCCTTAAATGTTCCGTCTCCAATGCCGAACAGAATAGAGATGGAGTCGTTCCCAATATTTGTCGTAACGATGTCGGTGATTCCATCTTCGTCGAAGTCCCCGGTTGCGACCGAGGTGGGATTTTTCCCAACGGTATAGGTCGCAAACAGATATAAGAGGTCCGGCGGAGTAAACGGTTCTTTATTTGAACAGGCCGGCAAAACGAGACACACGATAAGGGCAAGATAGATTATTCGCCGGTGAGCAAGAGGGACAAGCATGCTGCGGATGTGAGGGAAGAACACGTGAGTGCCAGACGATCGGTGGTTTAATTAAGCCAAGTTTGGAGAGTATACTCAGCCCTCCCAAGTGTTGGCAACAGCACCGATGGGGTGGTCCGTCTTGGGTCGTCTCACAGTTGCGATCGATGTCTTTCCTCTAGAAGAGCAGGGCTGGGTTACGCTAGAATGCTGTGGAAAAAAAGGAGGGTTTTCATATGGCAGACGACAAAATCAAAATTGACCTCACAATGTACGGCATTGCAGAAGTTTTGAAGTGGTGCATCGAGAGAAACAATGGCCGTGTTGCCGGAGTTGATACCGCCGGGTTTAAACATATGCAAGCACTGTTGGCAGAACGCCCCCAGGCGACCGACTATTTTACGTTGGATCAGTTTTGGAAAAAACCCATCACGCTGGAATTATCAAAAGAGGAAGTGGAAACGATTGATCGGTGTTTATATGACATTCCTAACTTTGAAAACGTGCAACTCCCTCAAATCCGTCATAAATTCTGGCCAAAGCAGTCGGCTGCGCATTGATTGTATGTCTATTCCACCTACATTAGACTTTAGTCCCCTTGCGAAAGCTAGGTAGCTATGGTTAATTGAAAGGGGTGGAGGTGCGTGAGCTTTGGTCGTGCCCCAACGCTCCGACGTCTCTCATCCTCCTGTAGAGATGTCCCCTCCACCCATTATTTCAGGGATCTGGTTCCCCCTTCGCAACGAAGCGCTTCAACCCCCCCACCTTTACGTAAAACAAACCGTAGGAACTGTACTAGCACTGTAGCGTCTGTAATCCGATTACAACAGAGAGACGCAGGCTCGCGAGCTTGTGAAGCAGTAGCGGAAATGACTAGAGCGAGCCCTCGCCTTTTAGGTACTTGCGAAAGCGGCCCATGAGTTCCGCCCCGAGCGTTCCACCTTCAGGTTTTTGAGTGGCGGGATCTTTAAAGTGCTGGCGGATCTCATCGAGACGTTTTTCTGCTTGTTCATTTCCCTGCAGCCGTTTTGTCTTCTCAAGAGCGGTTTCGAAGGCATCGAACGTCAGCTCGTTATAGCCGAAAGAGCGTATCCGCTTCACGGCCTTCATCATCGCTTCATTGCGAAACTTGGTGAGATGCTCCGAATCGATTTCCGCCAATCCAAGCTTGCGCGCTCGCCGCTCCGCTGCCTTCCGGATGCCGCTTCGCACAAAGTCAGGTGACGTGTGCAATCGTTTCCACGCCTCATCGCTCCACAGCACCCGCTCTTGAGGCGCATCCCACAGCTGAACCAGGGCAGCTTCATCAATGTGCGTCAGCCCTTTTTCTCGCGCCAAATCTTCGGTGTCGCGTTTCAGCATGTCCGTCACAAAATCGATCGCGATCGGCGGTGAGTTGCGAATCTTTTCTTGCAGTCGTTTCTGCGCGCCCTCTGTCCACGGCAAGGAGGCGACTGACGGCTCTGGTCGATCACCGAGTGCTTCGACTTTGTCGAAGAGATCGACGTTGACCTCCAAATGACCGCGTTCGGCCGCCAACTCTTCGGCAATCTGCTGAATCATGTGCCGCATGAATTCAGGGACGGTATCCAATCGAGCCTTGGCTGCGGCGGTCCAGGGAATCTTGCCCTGACTCATCTGGTCGGCCGCAGTGGCCATCCCCGATTCACCGCCCATTCGTCCCATCATCTGCGCTTTGAATTGATCCAGAATGTCGGCGGTAATCTCCCTATAACCGAGTTCGGTGGCTTTACGATCGGCCAAGCGTTTCACCATGCCTCTCAAAAAAATAGGGGCTCGCTCTAGGCGCGCCTGCGCTTCTTTCGTCCAGATGATGCCGGCGTCTGCGGTATCCGATTTCGATTGAAACATACGACCTCTTAGGACTTATTGAGGAGTTCTTTCAATTCCTTGCCCGCCTTGAAGAAAGGCACTTTTTTCGCCGGCACGCTTACGGTCGTTCCAGTTTTTGGATTTCGTCCCTCCTTCATACGACGACTGCGCAGGCGGAAACTTCCAAAGCCGCGGATCTCTGTCTTGTCCCCCTTGTGCAGCGAATCGCGGATACTATTGAACATGGTATTGACCACGATTTCCACTTGCCGCTTGGTAAGGGTAGGGATCTGTTCCGCAACTTTCTCGATGATCTGCGCTTTTGTCATACGGAATCCTCCTTCGGCCATGGGCCGTTGATCACGGGACGTCCGCCTCGCGCGGAGCGGAGCCGAGGACTAAAATGCCATGAGGTACTTGAGCCGAATCCCCGTTTCGAGCTGAAGATTCGGGAGGATACCTCCGAAGCGGCCTTCAAGTAGATCTCGAATGGAAAATCGTTTCCGCGGTTCCACTACGCGGGGCTCACCTTCGATTCCACCCATATCGGCCGCCAACTTAATTGCATCGTTCAAGTCCCCGAGCTCGTCCACCAGCTTGGCCGTTTTTGCCTGTCGGCCGGTAAAAATGCGGCCGTCCGCCAAGGCTCGCACCTCCTTGATATCCAGGGAGCGGCCTGCGGCGACGGCTTCGATAAATTGACTATGCACGTCATCCATCACGTTCTGAAGAATATGGCGGTCTTCTCCGTTCATCGCGCGAAATGGCGAGCCTAGATCCTTATGATCACCACTCTTGATGACGACGCTCTCGACACCGATCTTTTTCATCAAGCCTTCAACATTGGCCAATTCCATGATGACCCCGATGCTGCCCGTGAGCGTACCGGCATTCGCGACAATACGGTCGGTGGCCGCTGCGATATAGTAACCACCGGAAGCCGCAACTGTACCCATGGAAGCGATGACCAGCTTATTGTGTTTGTCACGGATACGTTTCACCGCGTCGTGGATTTCCTGAGAAGGGACCACACCTCCGCCGGGGCTATCGATGCGGATGACGATTGCCTTGACGAGAGGATTTTCCCCGTAGCGTTTCAACTCGCCGATGGTTGGTTGCGCGTCGAGGATCACTCCTTCGACTCGCACCACGGCAATACGCTCCTCGCTGGATAGATCCAAGTCGGGGAAGATCGTATTGATGAGAAACAGCAACACGAGCCCCGCCAGCACTACCCACACCACGACTCGAAAGCGGCTCCGACGGCGCGGCGGACGGGCAGTATCTTCACTCATGATGACAGCCGATCCGAATCAGAGTATCTCAAGCTATTCCTCCTCTTCTTCTCCCCGCTTCTTCGTTTTCTTGGCGGTTCGGCCGAGACTCTGATCCACCACCCCCTGGCTCGCATGATATTCGTCCATTTCGCGGCGTTCAAAATCCATGCGATGCTCGCGCAGGCTCAACGCTATCTTTCGTTCGTCACGGTCCACCTTGATGATTTTGGCGGAAACGTCTTCGCCGATTTTGAATCGGTCTTCCAATTTCGTCGAGGCGTCGAGAGCGGTCTCGCTGATGTGAATCAATCCTTCCACGCCGCCCTCTAATTCGACGAAGACACCGAAGTCGGTAATCTTGGTGATTTTGCCGGCCGCGGGAGAGCCGATTCGGTAACGTTGTGGGATCTCATCTTCCCATGGGTCGCGGGAGAGCTGTTTATAGCCCAAGGACAGCCGCTCCTTTTCACGGTCGATTTTCAGCACGACGGCATCCACTTTCTGACCCTTTTTGAATAATTCCGACGGATGCTTGATATGCTTGGTCCAGGACATGTCGGAAATATGTATGAGCCCGTCGATGCCTTCTTCCAATCCGATGAAGGCGCCGAAATCCGTCAAGCTCTTCACCTTGCCTTCGATGCGCGTCCCGGACGGATATTTGGACTCGACCATATCCCATGGATTGGGCGCTGTTTGCTTCATGCCCAACGAAATCTTTCGATTGGACGTATCGACATTGAGAACGGCCGCTTCGACTTGGTCTCCGATCGAGACCAGCCGAGAAGGATGCCGGACTTCGTGGGTCCAAGACATTTCGGACACGTGGACCAATCCTTCCACTCCGGGCTCAAGTTCGATAAAGGCTCCATAATCGGTGAGACTGACGACTTTGCCACGGACGCGGGTGCCCACCTGATACTTGGCGGCGACGTTCGTCCACGGATCGGCGCTTTTTTGCTTCAGGCCGAGCGAGATACGGCCGGTCTCCCGATCGTATTTCAGCACCATCACCTCGACCTTGTCTCCGACCATAAACATTTCAGAGGGATGCCCTACGCGACCCCATGACATATCGGTAATGTGCAGGAGCCCATCGATGCCGCCGAGGTCGATAAACGCGCCGTACTCGGTAATGTTTTTGACCGTTCCCTGGATGAGTTGCCCTTCTTTGAGCGTCGAGAGCGTCGTCTGACGTTTGCGATCGCGGGTTTCTTCGAGCAGGACGCGGCGGGAAACGACGACATTGCCGCGGCGATGATTGATCTTGATAATCTTGAATGGAAAGGTTTTGCCGACCAGTCCATCGAGGTCGCGTACGGGATGCAGATCGATCTGGGATCCCGGGAGAAACGCTTTGACGCCGATATCGACCATCATGCCGCCCTTGATCCGCGAAATGACTTTGCCCTCGACCACCTTTTCATCCTTGTGGGATTTTTCCAACTCTTCCCACACTTTCATCTTGTCCGCTTTTTCTTTGGACAGAACAAGATTGCCTTCCGTGTCTTCACGATCTTCAATATAGACCTGGATGGGATCGCCGTTCTTGATCGTGTGCAGCTCCTCGCTGGAGAATTGATCGGTCGGAATCATGCCTTCCGACTTATAGCCGATGTCGACGACGACTTTATCTTTTCCGATGGCGACGATCCGCCCTTCGATAATCGTGCCTTCCTCGAAGTTCTTGAAGGTTTCTTCGTAGAGGGCGGCGAGTGCTCCACTGTCCATTTGCTCTATCTGTTTCGATCCCGTATTCATCGTGCGTTATCCAATCCTCCGACCCGGGCCGGTGCTGATGGTGAAAGAAGACGAACGTTTCTCAGCGTTAAAACGTGCGTCGGCCGGAGGCATGCCAGGGAGGCGGCGGTACCTGTCCGAGTTCGGCGATGCGCTCCATGACGGTCCGGCTTACATGTCGATAGAGATCTTTCTTTGATAACTTTTGTATGTCTTTCGTGAAATCGATCGGATTGCCATAAATGACTTGAACGGGGTGAAATCGCAGCTTCCAAGATGCCATAGGAAGCGCCTCATAGGTGCCGCGAATATAGGCGGGGAGAACCTGACAACCCGTTTCAGCCACGATGGTCCCCAAGCCCGGCTTTCCCGGCATCAAATGTCCCGTGCGAGTCCGGGTGCCTTCCGGATAGATCACGACGGGTCTTCCCTTCTGTATCAATTCAGCAGCCTTTTTAAATCCCGTGCGATCCAAGCGATCGTGGCGGATCGGAATCCAGCCCAGCCATTGGAGGATACCCTTCAGCCCCGGAACGGGAAACAAATCTTGCCGTCCCAGGAACGCCACGCGCCGTGGAATCCCGCATCCTAAGAGAGGGATGTCGAGAAAGCTGGCGTGGTTGGCAGCTATAAGCAGCCCGCCTTCCCTTGGTATGTGTTCGACACCAATGGCGCGATAACGAAATCCAAGCCGGCCAATGACACGGAACAGGGCCCACAGACACCAGTAAATAACGGCGCTCACTGTTTTGTCGCAATGATCGCCATGAGTCGTTCAATGACCTGTTCGATGCTCAGCGCCGACGTGTCGATCTCCAGCGCATCCGTCGCCGCCGCCAGGGGCGCCACAGAGCGCGAGCGGTCACGTTGATCCCGGGCGTCGATGTCTTGCCGCGTTCGGTCCAGTTGCGGGGAGTGCCCGGCGGTGACCAACTCCCGTTGGCGGCGTGCGGCGCGAACCGAGCTATCGGCGTCGAGAAAAAACTTTACGTCCGCTGCGGGAAAGACACAGGTGCCGATATCACGGCCCTCGACAACCACGTGTCCTTCCGAACCTATGCTCCGCTGAACCGGAAGGAGCCACTCCCGAACGACTGGAATCGCCGAGACGAGGGAAGCCATATGGCTGACTTCAGCCGTTCGAATGTCTTCGGTCACATCGCGATCGTCGACCTGGACACGGGGAGCCCCCGGATCGGAGGCGACGGTAATACGGGTCTCTTGCAGCAGCCTTGCTATCGCTGCGTGATCCGATGGATCGATACGCTGCTGACCGACTTTCCATGCCACCGCTCGATAGAGGGCACCCGTATCGACGTAGCGATATCGTAAGCGCGCCGCCACCTGCCGAGCGACCGTGCTCTTCCCTACACCGGCAGGACCGTCAATGGCGATAATCAGATGCGCCTCTTCGCGTGTGAACGGCCATTATAGGCTTCGACCGGATAGTGTCAATAATTTCAATCGTTCCGCGTCAAATCCGGGAAACGATGTTTCAATGCAAGCCGTATCCTCGATCAGCGTCGGCGCATCGGCGACGAGTCCGGCGATGGCCAGAGACATCGCCACACGGTGATCTCCGTAACTGGTGGACGAGGCACCGCGAAGCGCGCCGCCGGCCGTCCCTTGAATCACGAGGCCGTCCGGAGTTTCTTGAATGGCAACACCGAATTTTTTGAGTTCTGTGGCCATCGTGGCAATACGGTCGCTCTCTTTGACGCGCAATTCTTCGGCTCCGCTGATCACTGTTTCTCCATCAGCCAATGCTGCGGCCACGCACAGGATCGGAAATTCGTCTATCGTACGTGGAATCTGCTCGCGTCCCACTCGAACACCATGTAGTTTGCCGGCTCTCACGCGCAGATCAGCGACAGGTTCTCCGGCCTGCTCGCGTGTGTTCATCAGCTCGATGTCGGCCCCCATTTGCGTAAGGACATCCAATATGCCGGTTCGGGTGAGATTCACGCCCACATTGGGAATGGTCACATCCGAGCCGGGGAGAAGCGACGCGCCAACCAGAAAAAAAGCCGCCGAAGAAAGATCCCCGGGAACGCAGAGAGTTCCCTGACTGGTCCAGCCGACGGATGGGCGTCCTTCGATCTCGATGGTCGTCCCTTCCTGTTTAAAAGGAATGCCTAAATATCTGAACATGCGTTCGGTATGATCTCGCGACAACCGAGGTTCTGTCAGCTGCGTAAGACCTTCCGCGTACAATGCCGCGAGGAGCAGTGCGGACTTAATTTGCGCGCTGGCGACGGGTGACGCATAGGTGATGCCGTGCAGGCGGCTTCCGAACATGGCCAGGGGAGCCAATTCTCCCCCTTTGCGGCCCGCAATAGCCGCGCCCATCGTGCGGATCGGTTTGACGATCCGGCCCATGGGCCGACGACGAATTGAATCGTCTCCGGTGAGGACGGTAAAAAAATCTTGCCCGGCCAGGAGCCCTGTCAGAAGTCGGATGCCCGTTCCGGAATTGCCGCAGTCGATCGGTCGAGCGGGTTCCGTGAGCCCCCATTGTCCCTTACCGAAGACATGCAACGCGGTGGCGGTCGCTTCAATTCGAATCCCCATGTCCCGAAACGCTTGAGCCGTATTGAGACAATCTTCGCCGGGGCAATATCCCGTGATGGTTGTCTCGCCGTTCGCCAAAGCACTGAGCATGATGGCCCGGTGCGTAATAGACTTATCGCCGGGCACGGATACCGTACCTTTGAGCGGACCGCCTGGCATGATGGTCAGTGATGCCATACTAATGTTGCCGCGTCCCGTCTTGACGAGGAGTACAGCGGAAAAATTGAATCCTACGCCAGTGCCTGGTCACGACTTCAACTGCTCCCGCGCGGTTTTCGCCCGTTCGAGTTCTCTTTCAATGCCCGGGCCGTCGGCGGTTGAGATCAATTGTTTCAACTGTTGAAGCTGCCGTTCGTAGTGCCCGATCATCGTGACGAGGTTGTCGCGATTCCATAGCAAGATGTCGCGCCACATTTCCGGAGAACTGGCCGCAATTCTGGTGGTATCGCGTAATCCCCCACCGCCAAACGACAGGAGATCTAATCCGGGCTGCGTGGAAGGGCCCAGTTCGAGCAGCGTGTTGACCAGCGCAAAGGCTGCGATATGTGGTAAATGGCTGACCGCGCCCAAAATGCGATCGTGTTGAAAGGGATCCATGGTGGACACTCGTGAGCCGGCGGCTTGCCACATATCGCGAATGATGTCCATGGCGTGCGAATCCGTTCGCGGCGTCGGCGTGAGGATGCACCGCGCGCCCAGAAATAAGGTCACCGAAGCTGCGGCTGCGCCGGTCTTTTCGCGTCCTGCGATCGGATGCGCTCCGACAAAGCGGACGCCTTCCGGCAATAAACGTTCGGCTTGCTCAACCAGCGATCCCTTGACGCTCCCGACGTCCGTGACGATGGTGCCTGTTGAGAGATGATGTCCCCACTCCTTCAAATGCCGTTCATAGGTATCGACGGGGGTCGCCAACACGACCAGATCAGCGTTCCGCACGCCTTCGACGGCATCCGAGACATACCGATCGATCGCCCCTACTTCAATCGCCGTCTTGAGATTTTCAACTCTCCGGCCCACACCGACGATGGTATCGGCGAGATGCGCATGCTTCAGCACCAAGCCCAGAGACCCGCCAATTAGGCCGACGCCGATGATGGCGACCTGCTTAAAGTAGTGGGGCATGATCGACGAGAAAGGGACGGCGGTGGTCTGTGCCTGCCGTGGAGAGAAGGTGGAAACCATGCACTGTCTTATCCTCAACCCTCGTTAGATTTCACGGCCGACCGCCTCGGCAATTTTTTTCAGGTCATGCATGAGTTCTTTGAACTTGGTCGGTTTAATGGATTCTTCGCCATCACACAAGGCGCATTCCGGATTTGAATGCACTTCGATCAGGAGACCGTCCGCTCCCGCCGCGACCGCGGCTTTAGCCATGGGCGCCACGAGCTGCCACTTCCCCGTGGCGTGACTGGGATCGACGATCACCGGCAAGTGCGACAGTTCTTTGAGCGAGGGAACGGCGGCTAAATCCAGGGTGTTCCGATATTGTGTCTCGAACGTTCGGATACCGCGCTCGCAGAGGATGACGTTGCGATTGCCTCTGGACATGATGTATTCCGCCGACAGCAAAAATTCTTTAATCGTGGAAGAAAGTCCCCGCTTCAGGAGGACAGGCTTATCGTACGCGCCGACCTCTTTCAGCAGTTCGAAATTCTGCATGTTGCGGGCGCCGATTTGAATGATGTCGACCTTCTGAAGGAACAGTTCAATGTCCCGCGTATCCAGAATTTCGCTGACGATCGGAAGTCCCGTCTGTCGCTTCGCTTCCAGAAGGTAGTCCAGACCCTCTCGGCCGACTCCTTGGAACGAATAGGGAGAGGTGCGAGGCTTATAGGCTCCGCCACGAAGAATGCCCGCGCCACTGGCCTTGACGTCGTGGGCGATGCCGGCCGTCACTTCGATTTTCTCGACCGCGCAGGGACCGGCCATGATGACCAATTTTTTTCCGCCGATCTTGACACCGCCGATATCGATGACCGTGTTGTCGCGTTTAAATTCGCGGCTCACGAGCTTCCAGGGCGCGAGAATGGGGGTGACGCTTTCGACGCCTGGGAAGGCTGTCAGCGGCTGGTTCTGTAGAATACGATCGTCACCGATGACGCCGATAATCGTCCGTTCTTCGCCGGTCGAAATATGAGATTTCAATCCCAGCTCGCGGAGCCGGTCCAGCACGTGATCAATTTCTCGTTCACTCGCTTCTGGTTTTAACACGATGATCATAGTCTTCCTCTCGGTGCGTCAGCTCAAGACAGAACCTTCTTGAGCGCGTCTAAAAAGTAACGATTCTCTTCCGGCAGACCCACGGTCACCCGCAGCAGGCGCCCTTCGATATGTCGAACAATAACCCCTTGGCGAAGCAAGGCGTCGAATATCTGGCGTCCCTCTTGTTTCACGTCGAACAATAAAAAATTGGCGTTGCTGGGAAGCGGTTCAAAGCCTAGGGCGACAAGCCCGGCTCGCACGGTCGCCATTTCCGTTCTATTCAGTGAGCGGCTCCGCGCCACATGGTCCTCGTCTTCCAATGCCCCTAGTGCGGCATATTGGGCCATCGTGTTCGCGTTGAACGGAGGCCTGATGCGATTGAGCAAGCCCGCTATTTTAGTCGTCGTGAGTCCATATCCAATGCGCAATCCGGCCAAGCCGTATATTTTTGAAAAGGTGCGCAGCACGATCGCGTTGCGCTGACGGGCGACCCATTCGAGGCTATCTGGAAATTGCCGATCGTGGACATACTCGAAATACGCTTCGTCAAAGACGACAAGAACGTCTTCCGGGATACGTGCCATGAATGCGTCGATCGCCTCCGCCGTGACGATCGTGCCCGTGGGGTTATTGGGATTGCAGATAAAGATCAGGCGCGTCTTGTGAGTGACGGCATCCGCCATAGCGGGCAAATCATGCTGCCAGCTCTTGAGTGGAACGATGATGGGCTTGCCGTGCGCGGCCGTCACTTCCATTTTATAAATCACGAACGTCAAATCGGCCATGACCGCTTCGTCGCCCGGCGAGAGAAATGTTCTCGCGAGGAGTCCCAGAATTTCGTCGGATCCATTGCCGAGGATTATCTGATCGGCGGTCAGTTTATATCGATCGGCCAAGGCGGCCCGAAGGCGTGTCCCGCCTCCGTCCGGATAGCGATGCAGAGTAAGTCCAATCTCGGACAGTGCCATCAACGCTTTGGGTGAAGGACCCAGAGGATTTTCATTGGACGCCAGCTTAATGGCGTGTGGAATGCCCAATTCTCGCTCCAGTTCGTCGATGGGTTTTCCCGGAACGTACGGAACGAGCGGAGCAATATGTGGGTGAATGTTTAGCGCCATAACTAACTGTGAATGGGATAGGAGCCCAGTATTTTCATGAAAAGGCATCGACCTTTAATATCTTCCAACGCTTTTTTCACTCGTTCTTCTTCCACATGCCCTTCGATATCGACAAAGAAGAGATATTCCCACGCCTTTCGCCGCGAGGGCCGCGACTCGATCTTCGTCATGTTAAGACCGTGCGAGGCAAAAGGCCGTAAGAGGTCATACAAGGCTCCGACCTTGTCTTTGACGGATAACATGACGGAGGTTTTATCCTTGCCTGTACGTTCGGGCGATTTCTGGGACAGCACCAGGAATCTGGTGAAATTGTTGACGTTGTCTTCGATTCGTGAGCGAACCACTTTCAATCCGTACAATTCACCGGCAAGGTCGGACGCAATAGCGGCGGCCGTCACATCGTTCGAGCACAATTCCGCTGCCCGCGCGGTACTTGGAACTTCGGCGACAGGAAGCTTGGGAAGGTTTGTTTCAAGCCAGTTGCGGCATTGGGCAATCGCGTGCGGATGGGAATAAATGGTCTTGATGTCGTCGATATTTCCGGATTTAGACAACAGGTGGTGAGAGACCTCCTGGAGAACCTCGCCGTAGATGACGAGGTTCGAGTCGATAAACATATCGAGCGTATGGTTCACGACACCTTCGGTTGAATTTTCGATGGGGACAATGCCGAAATGGGCCCGTTCGCGTTCGACTTCGTTAAAGACTTCTTTAATGCTGTTTGTCGGAAGATATTGCGCGGAATTGCCGAATTTTTGAATGCAGGCCAAATGTGTGAAGGTGGCTTTAGGTCCCAGATACGCGACTTTTTGTGGCCCTTCGAGCGACAGCGAGGCCGACATGATTTCGCGGTAGACCGACCGGATCGCTTCATTCGGAAACGGCCCCGCATTTTCTTGCATGAGCCGGTCAATGATCTCCGCCTCGCGTCGCGGAGTATGCAACTGCGCATCCGTATCAGAGCGCTTTTTCAATTTACCGATTTCAATCACGTTCTTGGATCGTTCATTGAGCAGCCGCAAGAGTTCAGTGTCGATGTGATCGATCTCCTTGCGATATGCGGGAATGTCTTTTTGGTCAGCCATAGGCGTTCGGGCGTGTAAAAGCCCAGGGGTACGAGCTATTGGTAATCACGGGAAAGTAGGATCATACAGAAAAGTGCCTGAGAAATACAAGGATATCAACAGGATTGTGCTCTTTGGCAGGAGGAAACGCCGTAGTAAAAATAGCCGCTTCAAGCCTCTCCGCGATCAGGAGAGTAAATCCTTCATCTTTCCAAAGTGTTCAAAGGCAAGACGTGTGGCTTGCCGGCCGCGCGCTGTTCGCTCGAGATATCCTGACTGGATGAGATACGGTTCGTACACGTCTTCCAAGGTCGTTTTCTCTTCATTGACTGCGGCGGCGAGCGACTCGACACCGACCGGTCCGCCACGGAAGTTATCCAGAATGGACAACAGAATTTTGCGGTCCATTTCATCGAACCCAGCCGAGTCAATCCCCAACCAGGCCAACGCGTCATGAGCCACGTCGCGGGTGATGCGGCCTTGCGCTTTGATTTGGGCAAAGTCTCGTACGCGCTTAATCAATCGGTTCACGATGCGGGGGGTGCCACGGGCGCGGTGTGCAATTTCCGACGCCCCTTCGCGATCGATCGGGACGCCGAGCAAGCCTGCGGAACGCGTGACGATCGTTTCCAATTCGGCCGGCAGGTAGAAGTCGAGGCGGTGTACGAGTCCGAAGCGTTCACGCAACGGTGAAGTAAGCGCGCCGGCTCGTGTCGTGGCGCCGATGAGTGTGAAGCGTGGCAGGTCCAATTTGATCGTCCGTGTGGCGGGACCTTGTCCGATCACCAGATCGAGTTGGTAATCTTCCATGGCAGGGTAAAGTGCTTCTTCAACCGAAGCGGGAAGCCGGTGGATTTCGTCAATGAACAATACATCGCCTTCTTGGAGATTCGTTAGAATGGCCGCAAGATCTCCGGCATGCGCCAACACCAGCCCAGAGGTCGAGCGGATCGATACGCCCATTTCGCGCGCGATAATATGGGCGATCGTCGTCTTGCCCAGGCCCGGCGGCCCATAAAAGATGGCATGGTCCAGGGCTTCTCCGCGTTGCTTCGCCGCTTCGATGCAAATTCGCAGCGACTCTTTCATCCGCACCTGTCCCACGTACTCTTCCAACGTCTGTGGTCGCAACGTGGTTTCAATCCCGCGTTCGTCTTCCGTTAACTGATTACCCACGATGCGTTCGGTCATAGCGTGTCCTTGATCTCTTCGCGCACTCGGGCCCTGATCATTCAGATTTTTTATCGGGAGTGGGACGAAACTTCGGCGGCGGAGGAAGAGCGCCCTGTCCCGGAGCTACGGTTGACCCGCAGTTTGGAGGACAGGACACGCCCCCTTGGCTGGGATCGGGCATGTTGCTCTGCATCTTCTCGAGCTGGCATTGAGTCATACGCCCCCCATCGGCGCTCCCACACCGAGCCGGGTTTGAGGAACTGCCGACCTGGCGATAGCCATCCGGACAAGAGCCGCATACCGAGAGAATATTGGCTCCGAGCGGCACGCATTGCACCAGGGTTGGATCCCCATCTTTACAAATCTTCGCGTCGCTCGTCGTGCCGGTCATCGCATAGCCGTCCGGACACGAGCCGCAGGTCATGCGCGTGCTTTTAGGTTCGCTGCTTTCTTCGGCAAGCAATGGAAGAGGAAACAAGGTCAATAGCACGATCCCCATCATGATGGCGCCGCCGACCCTGCGATGGCGGGTCCGGGCACGGGACGAAAGAGGGCGTCGAAGTAGTTCTCCGGTCGCGAGCGTCGTCATGTGTCTACCCCCGGGCTAGTTCTTTCAATGTTTCGCGGATAAGGTCTTTAAGCGAAATCGGTTCCGACTGCGACTGCGCGATTCGCTTGATGATGTCTTTGGCTTCTTGGGCGCGATAGCCCAGATTTACCAGCGCCGAAAGCGCATCGTCGTGCACATGGGAGGATGGCCCGTCCGCGGCATGTGTCACCGTAGCGGGAGCCGTCTGTAAACGCGTGATCTTGTCTTTCAGTTCGAGGACGATGCGTCCGGCCGACTTGTTTCCGATACCGGGGACGGCCGTCAACTTATCCATGTCCCCTTCGTGAATGGCGGACACTAAATCCGCCACGCTTAATGTGGACAGGACGCTCAGGGCCAGCTTCGGTCCGATGCCTGAAATACCGGTTAATAAAATAAACGCGTCTTTTTCTCGGCTCGTCAAGAAGCCGAACAACTGCAGGGCATCTTCACGCAGATGGGTATGGACGCGCAGGGAAGCGGATTCATTGACGTCGGGAAGAGAATAAAACGTGCTCAGCGGAATGAAGAGTTCATAGCCAACCCCTTGCACGTCCAGGGTAATCTGTGAAGGGGATTTACAGGCCAGTTTGCCGGTCAACGCGGCGATCATCTGTGCAACGTAACCGAATGACGAACGATGAAGGACAAACGCAAGGCGATTGCCAGATACAACGTGTCGTGCTCGTCATGTCTCATTCCACATTCATCGCCGGTTATCCTGCGGCAGCTGCGACCTTTTCCATGATTTCTTCGGGGATATCGAAGTTGGCGTTTACTTTTTGCACATCGTCATGTTCGTCGAGAATCTCCATGAGCTTTAACATCTGTTCAGCCGGTTTCTCTTCCAGTCGGATATAATTTTGCGGAACGTAGGTGACCTCGGCCATGGTAGTCTCGATTTTGGCGTCGGCTAAGGCTTTTTTGACCGCTTCGAAGTCGTGCGGTGTCGTGATGACCTCAAACGTTTTCTCGTGGCTTTTCACATCCTCGGCGCCGGCCTCCAAGGCTAATGATAATAACCGATCTTCATCAACCTTCCCTTTTTCAACCATGAGCAGGCCCTTTTTGTGGAATTGCCACGAGACGGATCCCGCCTCGGCCATATTGCCGCCATTTTTTGTCAACATGCTGCGGATCTCGGCGACGGTACGGTTACGATTGTCCGATGTAATCTCTAACAAAAGAGCCGTTCCCCCAGGCCCGTAACCTTCGAGCGAAAATTCTTCATAGGTAATGCCAGGCAATTCACCCGTGCCTCGCATGACGGCTTTCTTCAGCGTGTCCCCAGGCATGTTCGCGTCCTTGGCTTTTGCAATCGCGAGACGTAGTCGTGGATTCCCGTCGGGGTCGCCACCGGTGCGCGCCGCAATGGTCAACTCTCGAATGAGACGGGTGAAGACTTTTCCCCGTTTCGCATCCACGGACGCTTTATGCCGTTTAACGGTAGCCCAGTGGCTATGGCCACCCATAACACCCTCCCTTAGGACTGCGGAAAAAAATCACAGCCTTCGCCTGAATATTTTTTGAGCAGCCTACCATACAAAATATCGCTGATTTTTACCGGTGGTCTAACACACTCCTCGAAGGGGTGTCAACGCACACTACACGGCTGCAGTCACTCCCTTTGAAGCTGAACGGGCTGCGTCAGTCATGCTCCAGATGGCGATGGCGGTGAGCGGAAGCATCCGCAAGACAAAGCCGCCAAGATTTACATGATCTGCGGGGATGCCTAGGAAGAGGCTTTGAAAGATCGCGATCGTTTCGGATGTGACGTCAAGGCTGGCGTCAATCGCCACAGTGGCGAGTAGAAATCCTGCTCCCTTGACCCACTGCCGATTATAAAATTGTCCAAGGCCCGGCAGTAAGGCGGACAGGAGCGCCGCCACTTTTGGGGAACGTGTGGACATGAAAGGACCTATTCGGAGTAAAGAAGTAGTTGGATGCCGATCAAGAGAATGAGGCCCGCCCAGGCGAGTTCCCCACGAGAGGTATTGCCCGTGGAATAAGAAGAGTTTCTCCAGTCGGATAAGAATTTCGAAGAACCGGCGCTCACCGCCATGATGCCCATCGCGGCATGATGCAGGGCGATTTGATGCGCGCCCGGATGGGGTCCGTGATTATGAAGAAAGAGCGAGAAGCCCCCGATGATGGCAAAGATGGGCAACGGCAGTTTCCACCAGTCTCTCGTAAGAAGCCCGGTTCTCCGCAACCATTCAATCGTCCCGATGGTCAGGGCTGAAATGCCGAACCACTTATGCTGGATTGTTTCCCACTGGCCTGTCAGAAATGCCTGGGCAAACGTCGAGCCAAACGGCCACCCTTCATGATCGCTAAAAATGAGCAAGAATGCTCCGACCGCCACCATAAAAATGGGAAGCAAAAAGCGGGTCCAAGCGAGGAGGGATGCGCTCAGTCCGTAGCGAACTTCACTGAGTCCAATGAAAATGACGCAGAGGCCTGCCAGGTGATGATTGAATTCCGAGTAAGCCTTTCCCTCCGTTGACCCTTCCCACTGATGATCCACGTCGGCCTGGGCGGCCTGATGGTGGGCTGAGCCATGATCGTGGGAGAGGGCATGCTCGCCTTCCTCATGCGCCTGAACAGGCACAATACAAACAACCAACAGAAACACGCACCATGCAAGTGTTCTCATCGTAGATAACTCACCACTCGTCTATTGCAACAAGGTATGAAAAAGCCCATCCGGCGTTATACCGGATGGGCTGGTTTGGGGCAAGAGCTATAGAGGCTTACATGAACTTCATAAACTTTTCTTTTGCGTCATCCATCACTTCAGCGGTAATCGTGGTGGCGCCTCGTTCTTTCGCCAGGCGTTCAATCTCTCGGCGCGCCATCGGCTGGATAAAATCCGGGATGTTTTCGAGCCGCTTTTCAGCGTCCGGAGTCCATGCGATCCCATTTGAGTCGTTCTTCGAGTCGTCCATCACTTGCAAATTGATCGCCTTAAAGCCATGTTTGCGTGCATACGCTTCCACACTACTTTGGACCATGGGTTTGACGAATGACGGCAGGCGCTCGAGCTTTTCCTTGGCATCCGGCGTCCAGGTAAATTCGGAGGCGCCTCCATTGCTGGCTTCCGCCTTGCCCCCGGTCAATCCCATTTCAGCGACCATCGCAGAGAAAGGGCAACCACTGCCCGTTTTCTCGCCGGGCTTGGTTTGGTTCGGCGCCATTGGTTCGGCACCGGCAGAAGCGGAAACCGGTTGTCCACTCTGGATTTTTTCATTCAAATAGGCCGCCATTTGGCCGGATCCGGCCAGCGCCTCGTCTTTTAAGGTTCCGCGGGTCATCTCAAACGGTTCAGCGGCCACCGTACGGCCACCGAGTTTCACGCCGAGAGAACTGACCATCTGAGTTTCGCCTGGGTTGGTCACCATGGAAAACTTGGCCCCGCACGACGGGCAGCCGAAAAAGACGCCCAGCGATCCTTCGGCGGGCTTCTCTACTTTTTCAAAGCCCATGTAGGTTTCACAGTTTAGACACACGAATTTCATGACGGCTCCTTCTCGGTCTCGCCTAGAGTTTTTCGGCAAGGACCTTCTTATAATCCAATAAGGAACGAATCCGCCCGGCGATGTCTTGGAATCGTTGAATCGTCGGATACTCGTTGTCCAAGAGAGGGATCCCTTTATCGAATGTTCGAGCCAGTGTCCTATCGAACGGAATGCGGCCCAGCAGAGGCACGTCCAGTGCCTCGCACAGCGCATCGGTATTGCCCTCGAACAGTTCGTGTTCGGCGCCGCATGAAGGACAGCGGTATTGGCTCATGTTTTCGACCATCCCCAACACCCGGATGCCCATGTCCCTGGCATACGTCACCGATTTCTGCACTACGTCGGAGGCGACTTCCGACGGCGTCGTCACGACAATGGCGCCCGCGAGGTCGGGAATGAATCCCGCGATCACCGGGGGCTTATCGGCGGCGGCGCCGGGCGGAAGATCGGTCAACAAATAATCCAGGTCACCCCAGATTACATCGGCGAGAAATTCTCGAATGACGTTCATCTCCATCAGCCCCAACCAGACGGGGCTCACGTCCATCGGTCCCTTCCAACGAACCGGGGAAGCGGGATCGAGAAAAAAATCCATCGACGCCACTTTGATCCCTAATGGGCCGACAGGAGGAATGGCTCCGTAGGAAGTCATCGTCAAAGACTGGCCGGTCATTCCCAGCATGCGGGGGACGCACGGGCCATTAAGATCGACATCCAACAGGCCGACTTTCGCGCCCTGGCGCGCAAACGCGAGGGCCAGATTGACGGTCGTCATGCTTTTGCCGACTCCGCCTTTGCCGCTCATCACGACCAGCTTGTGTTGGATCCCGGCCATGCGGGCTTGCACCTGCCGCATTTGGTCGGTGATCTGCTCGACGACCTTCGCGTCGTCCGAATATTTGAGCTTGCCCAGAATGGTTTTTAAATCTTTTTCTACAGCCATAAGACGCTCACGGTAACATAGCGATTTCCAGCGAGTCAAACCACAGGACTCATGAAAAAAGCTCTCCAGCGGCGTTCTCAGTCGTGAGGCTCGCTCAACGTATCACAAAGGGTACGCCTCGCTCGCTTCACCCTCTGCGGCCTTGTTCGGGAAGGGGGCGTGTTGCGGCGCGTCTGGGGTGGGAGGGTGTAATGGCCGGCCTTTTAATGAGCCCTAACGTCATTGTAGTGAGGGTTAGATCGAATACTGGAAAGTGGGCTTTGCGCCGATGGCGCGGGCCAAGACCCCTGTACGTTTCAGCTCTTCGATAATTTGTTGAGCGGCTTCGTCGAAATTCTTGGGGCCGGCGAAATGCAGATCGATGTTCGGCGGTGTGTCTTCGGCGGTTTTCGTAATATGGACCGCGATCAATGGAGTCGGGTGTACGAGCGTGCGGATGGATTGCGCCACTTCGTGGCCGGGTAAAGCAAAGGGGTTGGTCGTGGAGACAAGAATCAGTCCGGTGTCGACCAGCAAATGGGCGACTTCGCCATATCGTCTGACCATTTCCTGTGCGTGCGCCGTATCGGTTTCAGCCAGGTCCGCGTCCAGCCCGCGGCGGAGGTTCTCCGCATCCAAGAGATAAGCATGCCGGCCTTCGGCGACGAGCATGGCTTCCAGTTTTCTGGCTAAAAAGGATTTGCCGGTATGCCGCCCGCCGGTGAAAAGAATGATGGCAGCGCGATGCCCGTAATGTTGGGCCCTGGCTTCCGCACTCACTTCGCCCTTGACCCATGCAAAATCTCGGCGGCGGGCTTCGTCCCGAAGAATCTCCTGCTCGTCGTGAACCAGTTCGGTAATGATGCCGCCACCCGAAATGTCGTATTCATCGACGATAACGAATCGGCCGGTGGTCTCGAATGTGTGTGAAAGATCAAACGCCAGCGGAGCTTTGGCGCGCAGGGTCAGCTCGGCGACTTGGTTTTTCTCGACGGTTTGTCCGCCCTGATGATGATCCAGGTCGGTGGTATCGACGATGCGGTGAATGGCTGCGATTTCGCACCCGACCTCGCGCGTTCCCAAGCGAATTAAGTATTTTTTAGCGCGCTCAAGAGGTCGTCGGCCCAGCCAGAATACATTGGCGCGAAAGGCGGTGGAGACCAGAGGCAGATCGTCCTGGCGGGAGGCGATTTCTCCGCGCTCGACGAAGATTTGCTCGTCCAGTGTCACGCCGACAGACTGTCCGGCGCGCGCCTCGGTCGGCGACGGTTCGATGTTGAATGCTTCGATGCTTTTAATGTTGGCCGTTTTATTCGACGGAGAAAAGACGAGACGATCGCCGACACTGAGACGGCCGGCGGTAATTCTCCCGGCGATGATGCGGCGCGCGTCGAACTTATACACGTCCTGCACCGGAAACCGGAGGGATTGATCGGATCGGGCAGATCCTTTTTGGAAGAGGCCCAGCGTATCCAGCACCGTCGGGCCTTGATACCACGGCATGTGCTCGCTACGCGTGACGATATTGTCTCCCAGCTTGGCGCTCACCGGGACCACGCGTTCGGGCGTCACTTTGAATTGACTAAGAAACTCACGATATTCCTTTTCGATGCCGTCGAACACATCTTGCCGGTAGCCGACCAGATCCATTTTATTCACGACCACGGCAACCTGTTTAACTCCTAACATCGACAAGAGATAACCATGTTTCTTGGATTGCTCTTTCACGCCCTCGAGTGCGTCGATCAAGAGGAGCGCCGCCTCAGCCCGTGCGGCGCCGGAGACCATGTTCTTCAGGAATTCCTTGTGGCCGGGCGCATCGATAATGATGTACTGCCGTCCGTTCCACATGAAAAACGTGCGCGCCGTATCGATCGTAATGCCCTGCTCCTGCTCCTCGAGAAATGCGTCGAACAGGAAGGCATATTCAAATTCCTTTCCTTGCTGTCGACAGATCGCCTGGACCTTTTCCAGTTTGCCTTCCGGTAAGGATCCGGAATCGGCATAGAGCCGACCCAACAAGGTGGATTTGCCATGATCGACGTGTCCGACGATCACGATGTTCATCGTTTCAGACGGCTCGGTATTCGTGATGTCCATCTCTATCACTCGTAATGGAATGCTCAAACGGACAGGCCAGCAAGGTTGCAGGGTGAAAAAGCCGGAGGCGTAGCGATCTCACCCACCCACGCCCCGAGCTGACCAAGATCAGCTCCTTTCCCGTGGTGGGGTACGTTGAGGAGTTTTTCGAGCCGAGAACGAAGATCGGGAAAGAGCGCGTCTCGGCGCGCTTGGGGTTGGGCGGGTGAAATAGTGCTTGTTTCAGCATCCTGTTCACATGTAGCCGTCTTTGCGCAGCAACTCCATCCCTCTTCCCTCATCCTGTGCGCGCCCGGCGCGCTCGGCGACGGTGGTGTGACGCAATTCTTCAATGATGTCGTCGACCGTCTTTGCCGTGGATTTTATGGGGAAGGTACACGGCGCGCAGCCGAGGCTTCGATAGCGTGTGCCGTTTCCTTGATCGAGATACAGATCCATAAAAGGAATGTTTTCGTACTTGATGTATTCCCAAATATTGATCTCCGTCCAGTCGAGTAGAGGATGGACACGAATGTGCGTGCCGGTCGGAAAGGTAATCTTGAACTGATCCCACAATTCCGGCGGCTGATCCCGAAAATCCCAATCACCGTGTTTGTCCCGCGGTGAAAAATACCGTTCCTTCGCACGCGTGCCTTCCTCATCCGCGCGGACGCCGAGGATGACCCCGGTATAGCCCTTCTCTTCGATGAGGTTTTTAAGCCCCTGCGTCTTTAGCGCCGTGCAACAGGTGACGCGTCCCATCGAGGGATTCATGCCGGCCGCGAGCGCTTCCTTATTTTGTCCGACGACCAGATTCAGCCGCCACTCGCGCGCGATGCGATCTCGATATTCGATCATCGCTGGAATCTTGTAGCTCGTATCGACGTGCAAGAGAGGAAAGGGAACGTGGCCGAAAAAGGCTTTTCGCGCCAGCCATAACAGAACGGTCGAATCTTTCCCCATCGACCACAACATGGCCAGATGATCGAAATGCTTATAGGCCTCACGAAGTATATATACGCTCTGATCTTCGAGTTGTCGCAGATGATTCATGCCGCCGACTCCTTGTGGTCGGCGCGTGGAGTGGGCTTGGCCAACTCACTCAGTTTGGCCGCGGCGGCCCCGGTCTCCAAGATTTGTTGCGCCATCGGCACTCCGGCGGAAACCGACGGCGCCATACCGGCGGCATAGAGAATCATCGCGGCATTCTGCACAACCCACTCGCGTTGCATGCTGCGCACTTCATTGTTGAGGAGTTTTGTGAGGAGCGCCGCTTCTTGGTCGGCATGTGCCGGCGAGAACCCCGCCATGTCCCGAAACGAGCCCGGTGCAAGGCCGATGTCGCGAGGTTGCAGCGAGAGCGGCATGATTCGCTCGTCCTTCACGTCGAGTATTCGGCTGGCTGAGGCAATGGAAAGCTCCGGATCGCCTTCCACGCCTCGTACCACCAAGACGCGACGGCTTCCGAGCATGTTCAAGGCTTCCGCGGTTTTCTCAAAATAGGGAGGATGGGTCACGCCGATCATCTGCACCGGTGCACGAGCCGGGTTTAACATCTTGGCAACGGGGTGAAAAAAGCTTCGGACCCCGAGGTCCTGTCTGAGCCGCAAAAAATTCGCGAGCGGTGGATGATAGAGCGCGATATCGAGATAGGCTAGTCCTTTGGACGCAACCTCGTGACTGACTTGACCGGGATCCAGGTCGACCGGGATGCCGAGTGCCGCAAGCACGTCGGCCATGCTGAGTCGTTCGGGAATACCTTCATGCCCATGAATCAGGACGGCGGCCCCTGCGGCCGCAGCGATAACGGCGGCGCCCGCTAAGGCGTGGAAGGTGTCCCTCTTTCCGGCATAACTGGCTAGATCGACGAGGGGGCGACGCGTGGCGATACGTAACGGCGCTTTATACTCGCGGGCCGCTGACGTGAAGGCGGCTAACTCCGAGATCGATTCCATTTTGACGCGCATCGCCAAGATAAAGGCGCCGACCTGGACCGGTGTCGCTTGACCTTCAACGAGCAGGCGCATGGCCTGTTTTGCTTCATCCCACGTCAGGTCTTTCGAAGCCCTGGCGCCTTTGCCGATTTTCGCAATAAAGTGCTGCATGAGTGGAGCATCCATGGTGTGACCTGGTCGATTAAAATAACCCGCGCATCCCGGTGGCTGCCAGGATCGCTCGATCGGCAATTCCGATTAGAATGTGAGAACCTGGTCGGCCTTCGCGACTGCTTCTTTCCAAAACGCTTCTGCGCGTTGTACTTCGTCGAGTTCGGGAATCAGCTTTTCCACCGGCAGATCGAAAAACTCCATCGAGTCACGACATACGGACAGTTTCGCGTCTCCCTTTTCTTTGAGCTCGCGCAGCAGCAAGGGAAGGTCGTGAAGCTTGCGTTCCTTTAACAGGTTGCGAACTTTGACCTCACGACCGCGATAGGCCTCCGTGAAGGTCAACTCGTGGACTGTGTCGAGCGCCAATCGCGCGACGGCTTCGTCTCGAAAGAACATGCTGACCCGCGTTCCCGATTCAACGGCGGTACGCGCGATCTGGCAGGCTTGCAGAAGATTGTTATAAGTTCCTCGCGTGACAATCATGGCCAACGTTTTCATCGTACAATCCGCTCCATCTTCCGCGAAACCGTACCGTCAATGTCATGCAAGTCGTCAGTAAAGAATCGACGAATCATCGATCGTTCAATTATTTGTGCAACCCACATTCCGTCTTGCCGAAGTTTTTCCAGCGTCCAGAGCGAGGGTCTTCGCCCGGAGTGACCGGCGCCGTGCAATGGGTGCAGCCGATGCTGGGATAATTGCGATCGTGCAAGGCATTGTACGGTACATCATGCAGCCGAATATACGTCCAGACATCGTCCGCGCTCCATCGTGCCAGCGGATTGAATTTAAGCAATCCGAATTTCTGGTCCCATTCCACGAATCCGGCGTGAGCGCGGGTAGGGCCCTGGTCGCGACGAATGCCGGTCACCCAAGCGGAATAGCCGCCGAGGATGCGTTTTAGCGGTTTCACTTTTCGGAGATCGCAACACCGATCCGGTTCTCGCAACCACAGGGCCTCTCCGTATTGCGCCGCCTGTTGTTCGGGAGTGAGCAAGGACGTGACTTGGATGACCTGCGTGGAAAGCAGTCCATACTTCTCGATGATGCGGTCCCGTACGGTATAGGTCTCGGGGAACAAGAACTCGGTATCCAAATAAAACAGCGGGGTCCGGGGATCGATCTTATGGATCATGTCGATAAGCGCGACATCCTCCGCCCCGAAGCTGCACGCGAGGATAATGCTGTGACCATAATGAGCGAGGGCGTAGGCGACCACGTCCCACGGCTGCTTGACCTCAAACGAATCGCTGAGCGCTTTCAACGCTTCATCGGATGGTCGTGTTGTTGCCTGGTTCACGAGCGAAGATTCTCCTCTTGTCCATTCATGATCGCGCAAACAAATAGGCCCGTTACCCCTCTACTTTTTCCACGAGAATTTTGAAGTGAGCGGCTTCCGGATCCAACGGCGCCTCGATCAGAATCTTGTGCCCATCGTTACGAAGGCTCATCGGCACATTCTTGATCGGTTCGCCGGCATCCAGCCATACTTCTAATTGCTCGCCGGCATCCATCATTTCCAACTTGAGCTTGGTCTTCACATAATTTAAGGGGCAGGCCACGCCACGAAGATCGTACACGGGCGAAGCGGATTGGGCCGCACTCTGCGCCGGTTGTGAGGTTGAAACTTGAGAGGCAGAGGCTGGCGATGTTTCTCCTTCGTCGATTTTTAATTTGAGATCCTTGCCGATCTGCTCTGTCGCCGTTTTGCACGCTTCAACGAATCCCGTCGCAAAGTCGGTCTTGGCCCGCGCAAACTCCGGCGTGGTATCCTTGGGGCCCAGGTCGTCAATTTGAGCGACCAGATTTCGATAAGAAGAATGCACTACGTTTCTACCGGCAAACAGACGTTCGAATTCCGCCAAGGTCTCGGCATCGGTAGACGGATCCAGGCCTTCTGTAACCAGCAGCGCCTTGGCTGCCGAGAGGACCGCCCGGTAGGCTTTGTTGACCGCGACGGCATATTGGTGCTTGTCCAATAAAAGACGGCCCTGATACAGCTCTTGCTCCGCTTCCAATATGCGATTATCGATCATCTCCAAGGCGCCCCCGGCGCACTCTCCGGGCCCGAGGTCTTCCAGCACAAACTCCTCTTCGCCTTCCCAATCGTAATAAAACGTCGGATCGTCTTCGAAGGACGGCACTATTGTATAGGGAATAAGGCCTTCCTTGAGCTTGGCCTTGCCGCTCCGATTGAGAAAGGCGGGAAACGATTCCGACGATTGCCGCTCGCGGCGGTAGAAGTCCACTAGATGGGAGATGGCTGCGGGAACATTCTTCGCGGGCAGTTTCACGGTCATTTGTCCAATCTTCGCCGTGCCGTTTACTTGGCCACCAAGATGGAGTTCATAGTGCGGCGCAACGTGTTCTCCGATGCGTTTCCCAACACCATGCAATCCGATGGTGGCGATATGATGTTGCGCGCACGAATTGTGGCAGCCGCTGATCTTGACGGTGGTCCCCGTTAAATCCTCGGGGACTTTGCCGGGAGGAAATACTTCGGCCATCGCGCGTGCCAAGCCTTTGGACGAGGTGATTCCAAGTCCACAAGTATCGGTGCCGGGACAGGCAATAATGTCTTCAACCAATTCCGCACCGGGGGCGGCCAACCCGTGAGACTCCAGATCACGATATAGGGCATCGAGCTGAGCGTCTGGAATCCAGCGCAAGATCATGTTCTGGTTAATCGTAGTGCGCAAATTGCCGTTGGAATACTGCTCTGCCAAATCCGCCACGGCGTTCATCTGGGCCGAGGTGATGTCTCCCATCTGCAGCTTCACGATTGCGGCGGCAAATCCGGGTTGTCGCTGCATGACGGTATTGGTTCGTTTCCAGGCGTGATAGGCCGATTCGCCAGGCTGCCCGTGGCCATTTCCGGCTCCATTTCCGTTTGAGACACCCGGCTTGCTTGATGTCGGCATAATCAAGGCGACCGGTTCGTCCCGATGTTCGAGAAGCCGGATTGGTCCATGATCGGGCCGCGCATGGCCCATCGCGATATAGGCTTCTTCCCATCGCTTCTTGAATTCGTTGAAGCCCAATTTATCGATCACGAATTTCATACGTGCCTTGTGGCGGTTCTTGCGATTTCCGAGGGCATCGAACACTTTGATGACCGCTTCAATGCTGGGGATCAACTCATCGACGGGCACGAATTCCCGCAGCACTTGGGCGATGCGAGGCGTGGAGCCCAGTCCGCCGCCGACAGCCATGCGAAAACCAATCACCCCATCCTGCCGCGTAGCTGCTAGAAGGCCGATGTCGTGAATGGGCGTGAGCGCGCAATCATGGCGGCACCCTGAAAAGGCAATCTTAAATTTTCGCGGCAAGCTTTGATTCAAGGGATTGCGCAACAGATGCAGCGCCACCGTTTTGGCATACGGCGTGACGTCAAAGACTTCGCCTTGGCAGACGCCGGCCAAGTGGCAGGCCGTCACGTTACGCACCGTATTCGCGCATGCCTCCCGCGTGGTCAAACCGACCTCCGCCAGCTTACGCATGATCGTCGGGACATCCTCCAGCATGGCGAAGTGCAGTTGGATATCTTGCCGTGTCGTGACGTGCCCGACGCCGGTGGTATACCGATCGGCCAGCTCGGCGATGCGCCGCAATTGGTTCGCTGTCAGGCCTCCGAAAGGAATCTTGATCCGGATCATCTGAACGCCGGGCTGCCGCTGGCCATAAATTCCATATTGCAGCCGGAAAGGTTTGAAGATGTCGTTGGAAACCTCTCCAGCCGTGAGGCGCTGCACTTCGCTCTCGAACGTTTCGATTTCTTCGAGGATCGCGGCAGGAATTGGAGTGGTATGAACTTCTCGCAGTGCATAAGGGGCAGCCATAGTCATCTCCGTAAGGGGCAAGTCAAATGTGATACATCAAGGCACGGTCTTGTTCGAACTGTTGGTGACGATCGATCAGATCTTTGAGTGTGATCGCGGAAAGCACGCCAAGTTCAGCCTGTCTCACCTGTGCCCAAATATCATGAAGCAATGAGTCGAATGGAGTGCGGCCCGATCCCCGACGGTACGTCGCCTTCGGCTCTTTGGGCATGGTCAACGGGCCATCCAAGGCTTCCACGATTTCTGCTAACGAGATCGCGGACGGAATCTTCCCCAAAATGTATCCGCCCTGAGCTCCTCGATGACTATCGATGAGACCGGCCTGTTTCATGGCATGCAGGACCTGCTCAAGAAATCGAACCGGAATCCCTTTTCGTCGCGCGATCGCCTTGGATTGAACGGGAGCGCTCCCATTCTGCAGAGCAAGGTCGACAATGGCCATGATCCCGTATGTCGCTTTCAAAGAGACTTTCATTTATGAGTATTCCGATAGGAATAGAAGACCACCTAATATAGATACAAAATTTTCATAAGAGAAGTCAAGGGCCTAGATTTATTTTTACGAAATTGTCCCATGCACGTAATTGACTTGGGTGTGGGGTTGGAGGATAATCCCGCCTCTTCTTCTGGATGCCTTCATGACCACTCGACCTGCACCCCTCAGTGTCCTCGTGTTGACACACGATCACGATCTTTCTTCGCACCTTAAGCGTGAACTCAAAGAGGCCACGTTGACCGTCGCGAAAGATTGCGAATCGCTGCCTCGCACCAAACGCCCTTATGACGCCGTGTTAGTTGAAGCCAGGCGCGGAGCGTCGGTCGTTCTAGCCGACATCCAGCAAGCCGTGAATTCGCCGCACACCGTGATTGTCGCTGCGCCTCGTGAAGTGCTACGGCAGGCGTGTGACTTTCTCAAAGGCATGAAGTCGTTAAATGGACATGTTCACGAGGGGTCCGACAAGCTGTGTCTGGAGAGTTACATCGAGTCCAAATTGAGCGAGTTCGTCAAGGGAATGAAAAGCAGCGCCGGGCGGAATTTGCATCCCATGCTGATTTCAGCTGTCGAGCGCCCGTTGATCACCTTTGCGTTGAAAGAGACGAACGGAAATCAGATCCAAGCGGCGCATCTACTGGGCATGAACCGGAATACGTTGCGCAAGAAAATCAGCGAACTCCGCATTCCGATCAAACGCGAAAAACCCGCCAAGGCTTGACCTCGCGATCGGTCTATTTACGCGAAATTCTTGACAGTGCCGGAGGGGCTATATTAGCATGGCGGTTGTATTTTTTGGGCGCGTAGCTCAGGGGGAGAGCGCTACCTTGACACGGTAGAGGTCGACGGTTCAAGACCGTCCGCGCCTACCATTCCGTTCAAGGGCATCGAACTGCCCAGCGCGGTCGATGCCTTTTCATTTTCAGGCATGCGCCGCGATGAATCCGTTGCCGTTTAAGGACGGCACGGAATCCATAGCAATTGGAAAGATAATTCTTACTTGATGAAGCCTGCAGTGCACGAGATCGAAGTCAGTCTGCCGGATGGAGTTCATCGACGCATCCCTGCCGGTAGTACCGTGGCCGATGCCTTGAACGTACAGGCTTCCAACACCGAGGTATTGGCGGCAAAAGTCAACGGCACACTGGTAGACCTCGCTGCAACCTTGCAAGACAATGCGACGATCGAACCGGTGACCTTCGCTACCCCGGAAGGCAAGGAGGTCTATCGGCACAGCAGCACGCACATCATGGCTCAGGCCGTGAAAGAACTTTTCCCGACTGCCCAACTGACAATCGGCCCCGCCTTGGAGGAGAGCTTTTATTACGACTTTGCATTCGATCGCCCCTTTACGCCGGAGGACCTCGAAAAGATAGAGGCCCGTGCACAGGAAATCATCAAAGCCAATCGTCCCTTTGTGCGAAAAGAAATGTCGCGCGAAGAAGGCATGAAGTTTTTTCACGGTCAAGGAGAGGAGTACAAGGTCGAGATCATCGAAGGGTTCACGGATCCCACGGTGTCACTTTACGAACAGGGAACCGGCTTCGTCGATTTGTGTCGCGGACCGCACGTGCCGAGCACGGGATACGTCGGCGCATTGAAGTTGCTCTCGACCGGCGGGGCCTATTGGCGTGGCGACGAGCGGAATGCCATGCTGCAGCGTGTGTATGGCACGTCCTTTCCCACCAAGGCAGAGATGGATGCCCATCTCGCCAAACTGGAAGAAATCAAACGGCGCGATCACCGGAAACTCGGAAAAGAGCTCGATCTGATCTCGATTCAGGAGGACATCGGTCCCGGCTTGGTGCTCTGGCACCCCAAAGGCGCACTGATTCGGCTCCTCATTGAAAACTTTTGGCGCGAACAGCATCTTCGGCATGGGTATGAGTTGGTCTATTCCCCGCACGTGGCGCGGCTCGATCTCTGGAAGACCAGCGGCCACGTAGATTATTACCGGGAGAATATGTTCGTTCCCATGAAAGTGGAGGCCAGTGAATATCAACTCAAGCCGATGAACTGTCCGTTCCACATCATGATTTACAAGTCCCATTTGAGAAGCTACCGCGATCTGCCCATTCGCTACGGAGAATTGGGAACGGTGTATCGATATGAGCGGACGGGCGTATTGCATGGCCTGCTTCGAGTGCGCGGGTTCACGCAGGACGATGCGCATTTGTTTTGCCGTCCCGATCAGATCGAATCGGAAGTCAGCCATGTGCTCGACTTTACGTTTTTCATGATGAAGACGTTCGGCTTCTCGGACTTCGAGGTGTACCTCTCGACGCGTCCGGAAAAAGCCGTAGGATCGGAAGAGCGCTGGGCGCAAGCGACTGATGCGCTCGAAGCGGCGCTGAAAGGCCGGGGCGTCGCCTACGAGGTCGATCCCGGTGAAGGCGTCTTTTATGGCCCCAAGATCGATATCAAAATTAAAGATATGCTGGGACGGTCATGGCAGTGCTCGACCGTCCAGGTGGATTTCAACAACCCGGAGCGATTCGAATTGGCGTATACCGGTGAAGATGGGAAGCCGCATCAGCCGATCATGATTCACCGCGCGCTTCTCGGTTCCATCGAACGATTTTTCGGTATCCTCGTCGAACATTATGCCGGCGCGTTTCCGACGTGGCTCGCGCCCGTCCAGGCGCGTGTTCTGCCTATTACCGATAAGCAACGGGAGTATGCGGATGCGGTCGTGAAACAGCTTGTCACGAAAGGCTTCCGCGCTGAGGCGGATACTCGTAACGAGAAAATCGGGCTAAAGATTCGTGAAGCCGAAAAGTCCAAGATTCCTTACATGCTCGTCGTTGGAGAGCGTGAAATGGAAGCCGGGACCCTGTCCGTCCGTGGACGCAGCGGGGCCAATCTCGGTACACTTCCAATCGCGGGGCTGATCGACCTGATCGCCGGCGACATCGCGAAGACTGCTCCAACCCCTATTCATAACTGAGGAGGTGCCGTATCGTTCCTAAGCTGAGGGTGAACCGGGAAATCCGAGTTCGGGAAGTGCGTGTCATCGGTCCTGAAGGTGAACAGCTTGGTGTGCTTGCAACACCGGATGCGTTTAAGAAGGCGCAGGAATTGAACTATGACCTGGTCGAGGTCGCCCCAACCTCGCAGCCGCCAGTCTGTAGGATCATGGACTATGGCAAGTACAAGTACGAGCTTAGTAAGAAGGAGCATCAGAGTCGGCGACACCAAAAGTCTACGCAGGTGAAAGAAATCAAACTGCGGCCCCGCACCGACAAACACGATTTGGAAATCAAAGTGCGGCAGATCAAGGAATTTCTCGCAGAGGGCAACAAGACGAAGGTCACGGTAAATTTCCGGGGACGAGAGATGGCGAACCAAGAATTAGGCCGGGCGGTAATGACCTCGGTGATGGAGCAGGTCGTGGACACCGGGAACATCGAGTATCAACCGCGCATGGAGGGCCGAAGTCTCATCATGATCGTCGCCCCCAAGAACTGATCGTTAGAAAAGGAGCGGTATGCCGAAATTAAAGACTCATTCGGGCGCCAGCAAGCGTTTCAAACGCACGGGAAGCGGAAAGCTCGTGAGACGCAAGGCCGGGAAACGGCACATTTTGACCAGCAAAGCGCGGGATAGAAAGCGAAGGCTAAAGGGGTCCGCTCCAGTGGATGCCGGCGCCACCTATGCCGTCAATCGGCTATTGCCATACGGAGCGTAACCTCGATCGCGACGTCCGTATCGATCGACAGTACAGAGTGAAGGAGGAATGTTCACATGCCACGCGTAAAAGGTGGTCCCAAGACCAGACAGCGACGAAAAAAGCGGCTGAAATTAGCCAAAGGTCAATACGGTGGGAAAAGTCGGCTCTTTCGCACGGCGACAGAGTCGGTCGACAAGGGTCAGCAATATGCCTATGTCGAGCGGAAAAAACGCAAGCGGAATTTTAGAAACCTCTGGGTCGCGCGCATCAATGCGGCGGTTCGCGCGCATGGGTTAACGTATAGCCGGTTCATGAATGCGTTGAAGGTCGCCAATATCGGCCTGGACCGAAAAGTCCTTTCCGACATGGCGATCAAGGATCCGAGCGGCTTTGAAAAGCTGACGGAGATGGCGAAGCAGACGGTACCGGTTGCAGGCTAGCGACGGCATCCTGTCATTCGACCGACCGTCGAATGACAGGGTCGTTCCGTCATTTTTCTTCCAGTAAGCTATCGATCGTCAATTCAAACGCGACCGTCGGCATCGTCACCTGCCAGTGTTCCAACACTTCCGGGTGCAGTTCTCCGACCACACCGATCGCACCTGCCTGAGAACAAATCCGACCCACTCTGCCGTCCAAAAAGCTTGGATGCGTGACCGTCTCCAAACTATACGACACGCCGAGGTAGTACAACAGCAGATCCAACGTCGAGTGAATCTCGGAGAAATTCGCCGTCGCATGCGCGATCATTCCGCCCAGCGAGAGCACGGTTCGAGATCCCAATTCGTGCGCGGCATCGGGAACGGCCACGTCGCCCACTTCAAAGAGACGATGTGGATAAAAGCTTCTGGTCGAGACCGACTCGACCCGTAAGAGCGACGGAATAATCGACTGCCTGAGCGTGCCGTAGGTTTGGGCCATCGGATTGTCCACTTCGACGACCTGCCCCCAGGCGGATCCGGCCAGCCGCATGCGATCTACCAACTCAAGACGAGACGATAAGAGATTGGACATCATTTCTTGAAATCCAAATCCGACCATCAAATCACGCACTCTGTCGGAGAGCTGCTCCAAGCGGGATAAGCCGCCGACCGTGAAATCCGACGGCATCACCGACGCGAATGAACCATACCCGCGGCTGATGGCGACGTCCTCGACGACATCGACCGGATGCATCAGGTCGTTGCGATAAGGGGGAAGCTTGACCGTGATTTTGTCTTTCGACGGCGTCGCCTCATAGTCGTAGGTCGTCAGCGCGTCCCGAATGTCTTCCGATGAAAACTCTTGTCCCAACGCCGAGGCGATCGTCTTGATGGGAATCGATCGGGCTTTGCCGAAGTCATATGGCGTTCGAATCGTCTTGCCAAATTCCGTTTTGTATGGATAGACAATCTCTACCGCGCCGATCTCCGCGCCTCGATCCGCCAGATTGACGGCCATGATGTTGAGCGTCAACAGCACCATGGGTAAATCCGTTCCGGTCACTTCCACCAGCAGGGCTCGATCGCCAACGTGAATTTCTCCGATTTCGCGGCTATTGATAATGGGAGGGAGGGACAGCACCTGACCTTCCGTGTCCAACAGCAGCGGCACGCGTTCGCAACCGGCCAGGATCGATCCGTACTCCAGCCCTTTGGGATGCACGGCAAGAATTTCTCGCGGCGTCATCTTTTCATCGAAGCCCAGGGGAGTGAAGCGAGCGACATCCGGCTTCACCAGCGCGTAATTGATTGGGAAGACAATCTCGGCCAGGCGGTAAAGTCCGATCGACACGGTCTGGCGTTTGCGTCCATAGATATCTGCGAGTTTTTCTTGAACCTGAATGAGCTGCGTCAAACCGGCAGCCGTCACTTCGTATCCGACGGCCGTGCAGGCGGCCACATACGGCCTCACTCGTTCGAGGTCGGGCGCGACCAGCAGGCGGTGTCTCGGACGGGCCTTGCTGCGAAAAAATGAATAGGCGGAGCGTGCGCCGGATACCTTGGTCCGAATTTGACGGGCGATCCCTTCGCATGACCAAAGATCCGGTCGATTGCTGTCTTGAAGTTCGATGCGAAGTTCGCCGGTCTCTTGATCGTGGTCTTTGAGTTCGCCTTTGACAAGCTGTAGCCACAATTCGATTTGTTCGGTCGTCAATGGACGAGGGAGAGACGGCCCTAGCAGTCCTTCGAAATCCTGTCGGTCAATTGAGATAGTCGGCATGGTTATGGAGGTTATCGGTAGTGAGTCGGTTTAAAGACCATCATTCGCAATCCGGCTAAAACCGGCCGCGAGTTGTGCGAATCAATTCCAAGTCAGCTGAGAACAGGTCACGAATGTCGTGAATGCCCAAGGCGACCATCGCCATACGATCTAATCCCAAGCCCCATGCGATCACGGGAACATCGACTCCAAGCGGAACGGTGACTTCCGGTCGAAACAATCCCGCGCCTCCGAGTTCCATCCAGCCGAGTTTTGGATGGCGGACATGCAGCTCAACCGACGGTTCGGTGAAGGGAAAGTACGCGGGGAGAAAACGGCTCTCCTTCGCTTGCGCCATTTCTTTCGCAAACAGATCCAGGAGGCCAAGGAGCGTGCGGAAGTTGATTGCCTGGCCGAGCACGATCCCTTCTACCTGGAAAAAATCCGGAGAATGTGTCGCATCGACCTGGTCGTAACGAAAGCAGCGCGCGATCGAAAAATACTTTCCCGGTATCAAAGGTGTCGACGCCAAGGTGCGCGCGGACACGGCCGTGCCTTGGCTGCGAAGCACGAGCCGCTTCGCGCGTTCGCGATCGTAAGCGTATCCCCATCCGGTGGAGCCGGTATCCCCGCCGTTCTCGTGCGCTGCGACGACGCGGTCCAGAAATGGATCCGGGTTCGACCGCGCATGCGACGGCTCTTTGACGAAATAGACGTCGTGAATCGCGCGTGCCGGGTGGAATTGGGGCATATACAAGCTGTCCATATTCCAGAACTCGGTCTCGACGAGCGATCCTCTCATTTCCTGAAAGCCCATGCCGACCAACTTGTATTTCACCTGATCGAGAAACTCGCGATAGGGGTGACGCTTGCCCACGGCCGTGCGCGGTGGCCGCAAGCTGATGGAGTATTTTCGAAAACGTTTGGTCCGCCATGCGCCGTCTTTCAAGAGGTCGGGGGTGAGTTGCGAGACTTCTTCAGCGACGCCGCCTTTGAGCAGAGCTTGAATGGCTTCTCCTTCTGACGTGAGCGCATACGCGCGATCGGGACGTTCATCGAGACGAAACGGCTCGCGCGCATTGCCGCGTTTGACGGCGTGTTGCTTAATCACGTCCCGCATCGTATCGGGAAAGGTCGAGAGGTCACGCGCGCCACCATGCAATTGCTGCAATAGCGCTCGCAATGATTCGGAGGTCCGGCTGGCTCCTCCCGTCGCTTCCACAATGCCACCGGCGACAATCCGGATTGCCCCTTCCTTCTTGAGCGTACCGATCGCGCCGCTCATCTCCGTCGGCTCCAGCCCCTCGCTGGCCTGAATGTCTTGAATGGTGAGTCGTTTGCCGGTTTGCTGGGCCTGTTTCAAGACCGAGAGAATGCGCTCGATCGGCGCATATTTTTCGAAATAGTGATGGCCCACCTCCGTCAGCGAAGCGGTGGTATGAAGCGTTTCCTGCTCGACGCGAATGAGAGACTTGGCGAGCAGCCACCCGATGGCCATGCTGATTTGCGAGGGCTCCAATCCCGTCAACTGGACGAGCGGCTCTTCACGGAGTGGAGTCTTGGTTGACCCGCAATGACTGCCGAGCGTGGTCAGGACCTTGATCTCGAGAGGATGGAGGCTGTCGAAAAGCGCGGAAGGGTCTTGCATGAACTATCGTTGCCGTCCTGCGCGCGGGAGGGAGGATTGGTCCGCGGCGCCCGAATGTGCGGCATCACGCATAGCGGTGATCGTCGCCTTGTAATCGTCGCTGCAAAAGATGGCCGATCCGGCCACCAGAATGTCGGCGCCTGCATGGATGATCTGCCCGGCATTGTCGACCTTGACGCCGCCATCGACTTCTAAGACCGCATGACTGCCGGTTCGGTCAATGAGTTGTCGCGCGCGTTCGATTTTGGACAAGACGGACGGGATGAAATGTTGGCCGCCGAATCCCGGATTCACCGACATGATCAGCAGCAAATCCGCATCGGCGATAATTTCTTCGATCGTCGAAAGGGAGGTCGCCGGGTTGAGCGTCACGCCGGCCTTCACCCCGCGTTCCTTGATGGATTGGACTGTCCGGTGTAAATGGGGGCACGCTTCGACATGGACGGTCAGATAATTCGCGCCGGCTTCGGCAAATTCCTGAATAAAACAGTCCGGGTTCGTAATCATCAAATGGACATCGAGCGGGAGGCGGGTCACTTTGCGCAAGGCTTCGACGATGGGCGGGCCAATGGTGAGATTGGGCACGAAGTGTCCGTCCATGACATCGACGTGGAGAAGGTCGGCCCCGGCCGCCTCCACGCGGGCGACTTCTTCGGCCAGCCGAGCGAAATCCGAGGACAAGATAGACGGCGCTATGCGAACGTCCGCGCGTATCATTACACGGCCTTTCTAAGCCGAGACGCAAAAAATCTATCCATGGAGAGCGGCGAAAGCATGGTCGAAAAATCTCCATCGGCATTCACGAGACTGTGACCGGAAGCGGGCAACCAGCGCATGACGGGTTCGCGTGAAAACTCTGGGTGGTCCGAGCAGAATCGCTTGATGACCTGCTCGTTTTCTTCGATTTCCGTTGAGCAGGTACTATAGACGATGACCCCGCCGGGTCGCAAGAGACGGTGGACGTTGGTGAGAATCGACAGCTGCCGCGCCTGCTGTTGAAGCAGGAGATTTTCGTGTTTACACCACTTCGCTTCCGGGTGGCGACGCAGCACGCCGAAGCCGCTGCAGGGCGCATCGACAAGAATGCGATCAAACGGCTTTGATCTAGCCGCTTTCTCCGCCTGTTCGGCATCCATCTGGATCGGCTGAACGATTGATATGCCGAGGCGCCGGCAATTGTCTTTCAACAAACGGAGACGCGCGGCGCTGCGATCCCATGCGATGATCTCACCACAATTGTTCATCAGTGCCGCCAGATGAGTGGTCTTCCCTCCCGGCGCGGCGCACGCATCCAAAATCCGTTCGCCGGGCTGAGGATCAAGCAGCGGCGGTACCAATTGCGCGGCCTCGTCTTCCACGTAAAAGGCTCCTTGCTGAAAGAACGGCAAATCGGCTACGGCGCCTTGCTTCTCGATGATCAATCCGGAAGACGCCACCGTAGTCGGTTGGGCTTCGACGCCGGCTTGGGCTAGTTGCATCTGGAGAGCACTCCGGGTGAGTTGCAACGTATTCGCCCTGACCGTGAGCGGTGGAGTGGTCATGGTCGCCTCGCACAAGTGTTTCGCATCATCAATGTCGAAGCGACCGAGCCATCGTTTCACCAGCCAAGGGGGACACGAGTAACAGGCAGCATATGAGGCAATCGGGTGTTGCGCTTCATCCGGCCAGGGCGCAGGCGGTTCACGGTGAAGTGTGCGCAAGACGGCATTGACGAAGCCGGACCAGTCACGACCGCGAACGGTCTTTGCCAGAGCGACCGATTCGTTCACGGCCGCAGACGCCGGAATCCGGTCCAGATAAAACAGTTGATAGGCGCCGAGGCGAAGCGTGGTTCGGATGGGAAGCGGCAGGCGCTCCATCGTTCGATCCGAAACCTTGTCTAGCCGCCAGTCCAGGGTGTAGCGATGGCGGAGTACCCCAAGGACAAGCTCGACGATGAGTCCGCGGTCGCGCGGATCGAGCGTTCGCGAGCCAAACGTGTGATTGATCGCGTCGTCGGATGCGACGCCGGCGCGTTCGACCTCTTGAAGAATTCGAAAGGCGAAGGCTCGCGCGCCCGAGTTTTCACGGGCCGGTAGAGAGGACATATTAGGGCGGTGACTGTGGCTGCAGCCTGAATCCAGGGGAAAGGCGATGACCGGCTATATATTGCTGGACGCTCATACGACGGCTGTTGGCCGGCTGAAGTTCAGTCACCGCAAGCAGGCCTCGGCCTGTAGCTACGTGCACCGCATCTTTGGTGACGGCGACCGCCGTGCCCGGCTCATCATCTGCGGAGGAGTCCTGTAGCGGATGTGCTTTCCAAATGGTCCAGCGTTCCCCGCCGGCATAGCTAAACGCGCCCGGCCAAGGAGAGAGTCCGCGGATGCGATTGGCAATCTCGTTGGCCGATGCCGTCCAATCAATCTGGCCGTCTTCTTTCTTGAGCAGAGGAGCCATGGTGGCCTGGCTATGATCTTGTGGCTGTGGTGTGAGCGTCCCTTCCTTCAATCGTCGAAGGGTTTCAATGAGCAACGGCCCGCTCACCTTCGCCAGTTTCGTGGATAGCGAGCCCGCCGTTTCGTCTGGATCGATCGCGACACGCTTTTGGAGAAGCATCGCGCCCGTATCCATGCCGGCATCCATCATCATGGTGGTGATGCCGGTCTCACGCTCTCCATTGATGACTGCCCATTGGATCGGGCCGGCGCCTCGGTATTTCGGCAACAGGGACCCGTGCACATTTACGCAGCCTTTGCTCGGAAGATCGAGAATGATCTGGGGCAAGATGCGGCCGAATGCCGTCACCACGATGAAGTCCGGCTGCCACGCCCGCAATACGTCGAGAAACGCGGGGTCTTTCATTTTTACCGGCTGCGCAATCGGCACACCGGCTTTCTCGGCGACCTGTTTAATAGGCGACGCCGCCATCGTTTGGCCTCGCCCCTTCGGTTTGTCGGGCTGGGTCACGATGCCGACGACTGTGTCATCGGACTGCAGCAAGGCTTCGAGCGATGGCACGGCAAAGTCGGGCGTGCCCATAAAAATAATACGCATGCTATCGCTTTAACATTGTGCCGCGAGAGAAAGCAACGCAACGATTGTGTTCTTGACGCCGGATTCTCCCGTTTGTTACAGTCCGCCTGCGGGGTGGAGCAGCCTGGTAGCTCGTTGGGCTCATAACCCAAAGGTCGAAGGTTCAAATCCTTCCCCCGCAACCAAACGGCGAAGAAGGAAAGGCCTTGGCTAAGTAGCCAGGGCCTTTTTGTTTGGCGGGTTCTGATACAACACACAAGACGTGACCCATCGATCCTGTACGAAGTGTTTGCACTGTTGACCGACCTGAACATGAGGGAACTGGACGGCTTGGCCATCTTGCGGGGGCCAAGGCACTCCGACCCCATGTGCCGGTCATTCTGTTTAGCAGTCAGGTCGATGCGAGGCTAGCAGCTCAGGCGATAGCGATGGGGGCGCATGACGTATTGCGAAAGCCGTTTAACCGTGAAGAATTTATCACGGCTCTGGCGCTGGCCTTGAATACCTATGCGCTGGCGAGAGAGGTACGGACTCGCCGGTTAATGACGGCTTTTCTAAACGAGTGGCCGACATAAAACGGCTTATCGCTGAGGGTCAGGAATGACCCAACACCATTCGACGCATTCAAGAGCAAGTGTCCGCATCACGGCAATTGAATATTAAAAGCGTGGCCACGTTAGAAAGTTCGCTAGACCGGCTCTGGCATAGTGCCCAGATGGCACAAGCGAGACTGGAGGAGGCGCAACAACGCCTCCTCATACGACAACAAGCAAACATCGAGGCGTGCTTGAAGCGGAAGTGGGACTAGGGGAAGGGCCAGACTCAGGGTGTCTGCCAATCTTATTCGCCTAGGGCGTCAAGTAAGCACTTCGCCTCGGCCTGAGCCTCTCCTTCCAGCATTCGGAGAGTTTCGTTGTGGGAACGAAGATGGTCGGTGACGCTCGAGATCACGCGTTCTATTTGGACTATTGAGGCTGTCCCTCGTCGATGGCCTTCTGCCGTTCGTGTCAGGGCCACTTTGAAGACCTCTGAGGGCGCTGGCAGAGATTGCGCACGTCTGAGGACCGCCGACAATCGATCTAAACGCCGTTTCCCAAACGTGACGCGGTCTCGCATCTCACGACAGTGGAGAGCCAAGCGAACGGCCTGCATTAAAAGGCCGCGGTTGATGGGTTTCTGAACATAGGCAAACGCCCCTGCTTCTAAGGCTCGCTTCGCTATGCCCCATTCAGTTACCCCCGACATCATGACCACGGCTGTGTGCCGTCGGACTTCATGCACTTTGTGGAGAAAGGTTAGTCCATCCATGCCGGGCATGCGGAGGTCGGCAAGAATGACCCCGAAATCCATTGCCCGCAGCCTTTCTAGACCGAGGAGACCCGACACACAAGTGGAAACGGACACATCGGGCAGATGAATACTTAACGTCGTGGGCAGTGCTGCGAGCGTGGCGGGATCGTCATCTACTATAAGTACGGAAGCACGGGGCGGCATCGGGGCAACCTCCTCTTCCGATACGGCCATAACAATGTAATGCAAATGCGTATGTGAATAAGTAGGCGATTAGGAAACAATCCTGGCCGAATATATTACGTAAATAAGGCGGCCGCTGATCGAACGAGGTCACGCCCAAGGCCTTATGCCAGTTAGCCTTCGCTGCGACTGGGAGCATTTATGTGATCCATTAACTAAGTCACTATAGGTAATTTACTATGCATAGGCATTGACGGTAATATTTAAGTCATGAACGACCTACGCGCTGAACATGCCCTGCTGGTGGATGGCTTTCCCCTTTAGTATACCGAGGACGATCTTAAACGGGTCTTCGCCCGTATGGGACCGTTGGGTCGGTGCAGATCGTACGCGATCCTATGGGCATGTCCCTGGGATTTCGCTACGTCACCTTGACGAGTGAAGCTACAGGGCGGCCCTAGCGGCGCTCAATGGCAAGCGCTTGTATGAACGACCCTTAATTGTCATCCGTTCGGAGTCTATGCCCCTTCCGCGGCGAGCCTAGCCTTTTCAAGTCCAAGCACACCCCGTTCCTCTACACCCACTTTATGGAGTACGAATACGTATTTCAGGGGATAAATAGGGCCATGCGCGTAACGCTTGCTAGTAGATTGTCCTATACCGCAAAAGAACAAGTACTGCTACACCTAAAGACATGCGTCTATCTGCCTCGAGTTTCCACGAACCCAGCAAGCCTGACCGCCAACAGGGAGAGCGACGAAAGGGATGGTTGCCCGCCGCGACGGAGAGTCTCAGCGCGGCCCATGTGGCGACCGCATACATTCTGGCTGTGGCCGTCCTCACGATGGACGCGTTCCTGCCTCTTGGGGTCGCGGCCCCTTCGTTGTATCTCATTCCGTTGGCCTATCTCGCCCTATGGTCCACACCAAAGCAGACCTCGCCGGTGTTCTTCCTTGCTGGGGCGTGCAGTGTCCTGACTGTGGTCGGACTGTTGCGCTCACATCAGGGCATGCTGTGGATGGAGATGGCTAACCGAGGGCTTACCATTCTATTGATTGCCATCACCACAGTGTTATCTCTGCTAAGAAAACGAACGGAAGAGGATGTCAAAGTGCTTCGCGGTCTGATGCCGATCTGTTCCTACTGTAAAAAAATACGGGATGACCGAGGCTATTGGGAGCAAGTTGAACGATACATTGCGGCCCGGTCAGACGCGGATTTCAGTCACGGCCTGTGCCCGGACTGCGGCGTGAAGCACTTTCCAGACGTGTATGATAATGGAATGGAGGGCGTTGGGAACATTCCGCTTCGCGTCTTGCGAACACCGCACTGATGAGGCCCTACCCGTAGCCGGAAACCTTCCGTCCGTTCCCGTATGACCCCGCCGACCGCCGTGGAGATATCCCTCAGAGTGTTACGCCTGACCCGATTCGTCGAACCGTTCCAACACGTTTGCCAAACCTGGCAAAATGGTCGGGGTGTGCGAGAGCGTAGCTGTCACCCTCTTTAGAGAGACTAGCTGTGGAGTACCCAGACTATGCTTAACCATTTATTGTAAGAGTCTTCTACTGCCTGCCCCATGAGGCTGGCTTGAATGGGGGGTTGGCCTATGGGTTGAAGGCGAATGTTAAGATCACTCCGACACGAGTCGTCTCTGCGTACACGGAAAAACTCTTGGATGAATCTCGGCCGGTCCACCTTCGCAATGAATACCAGCAGTGGAATTCCATCACAGGCATAACAAACGTTCAGCAACAAGCGAAACGAATCATTGGCTTTACGGATCAGGGAGTTGGAATCGGTCACGACATACCCATCTCCAATGAATGCCTGCCAGGGTTGTCGTCCCTCTGCACTTCCCTTCCCCACTGAATGTCCTGCTAACGATTCCAGGCAAGTATGCAGTTCGTCTTCAAAATCTTCTCGGACCTGCGGGGGGAGATCGGAGTGGGTTTGAAGTGCGGTCAACTCGCTCCGCCACTGCTCTCGCAGCTTTGCCTGGTCCATAATTCTAATTCTACCCGTTAATTTTACTATGGCTAGCAGGATTATAGGCCTTAGTTCAAGATCTTCAGAATACCTAATGCGAAAATTGCGTTCCACCAGCGGTAGTTGAAGAGGGAGAAAGATGGCTACAATTTGCCAGGTCAGTAACGAGCAGCCCCAAACAACATGCTTTACTGCTATGCGCGATGCCCATCGAAGGCATTCAATAAAGTCCCCCCGGGCCTAAATCTTCAAGAGTCCGAAAATCCATCTCCGTATTCGGGACGCATCCCAACGTGATATGACCGCCATTTTTTGGGGTATGCCAGGGGGGAGTTCTATGAAAATGGCGGTTGCATTAGGTTGCGGCGGGACGCCCCTGAGCTGGCGGCAACAGAGGCCTCCATCACACTGGTAGACCTGACAATGCGAGGGACGTTACGACGGCCCGTCGACCACCCACTCGCCAGCACGTCCCTACTAACCGCCTCCTTGACTTCAAGCAAGACACTTCGGACGCGGCCTATCAGAGGCTCATGCCCTAATCCGGCGTATATTGTGCATTGTTGCCGGTCGCCATACAGAATGCTAACGTCCAAATAAGAAAACCCATACTGAAAATACCGATTAAGACAATCACGGTCACCCCTTCTCGGCTCTCTACCTCATTGAAACGTAGGGAAGCCTTAGGCGGTTCGGCGCGGGGCGGTTGGGACATCAGCGAGCTCGGGCTTGGCCAATGGAGTAACTCCCCAGGTGGCCTGTAGAATAACTAGTGATAGCATCCTAAATAACATCATCCCGGTCATAATAATTCCCCATGCCAGGCGTCATTGCTCTCTCGTTCGTTGTAAAGTGCGTTGCGTGCTTGATGGTCAATCCGGACTCTAATCTGTCACCTCGCCTGCAATGTACCCGTACTCACTACCCAGGACTCTACGTCTCCATCAGAGTCCACGGGATCGCGCGGCAGTCTTTTCTGTTGGGGGCATGAGCATGCTCATGCCATCGCGAGAACTTCGCGGCGTCGTGTGTTCTACTGTCGAGAAAATAAAGAACGGTGAGGTGAACGGAAAGAGGTTACTTTAACTACTATCATTGAGTCGTATTTTCCCACCAACCAAGATAAAAACCACGCGCCGCACGAAGTCAAGATCTAAACCTTATTCAATTGTTGGGAGTGGCTATGGAAGAAGAATACTCGACTTCCGTCAAAGATTGACGGTAAGCAGTGGATACGCTTGCCATGCGTGCACCTCTCCCTCTCACTCATCGTTAGGCTTATGCTTGATTGGTTTGATTGGATCAGAGGCGGCACTGTGACGGCGAAAGCGGCTTTCCTTTGATCCGAGGCCTCGCGTGTCTTGTGTCCAGTGCTCTACAGCTAGAGGCGACCCATCTTCGGTTGAGGCTAGGTAGCAATGTTCCCAGCCCCCAGGCGCCAAGGCAAAGTTCATTTGTCCGCTCTTGCTCCGGAGCACGATTGACCCGCCAACAACATCCGCCTGATCGGCATACACATACATATCTTTCTTCGTGCTGAGCCGAATACAAAAATAATGTTGTCCTTGTTCAGTAGGAGTGCCCATTTTGTTGTTCCTTCCCAGAAAAATAGATCGCACAATGGAATTTATTACGGGAGATGAAATCGTGTGATTGTCATGGCGGAGAGTAATACAGTTGTTTTTGTATTCCACAGACAGGGCAAAGCTCTGTGTTTGCCAAATCTGCATTGCGATGCTTTTGACTCGACGGCAGACATTCTCGGCACATGACACGGATGCCCTGCGCCATTTGCTCAGCATGCCACCGTAATTGCCAATGGTTGCGGCAGTAGCTCTCCTTCGCGGGGCCATACATCACGATCCCCTTCGTCTCCATGCAAGTTTCAATCGAACATTTAGCCATTGTGTGCGCTCTTCCTTAGAGTCGGCCGTTCCACATCTGGTACGACGAAGTCTTTAATCATGGTCGGCGGATGGCGGCAAAGGATGCATCCAAGGCGTAGGGGTTTGATCTCATTGACGCGGAGGTAAGCGATCCTCAGAAGCCGTCTTCGGTAAGCCAGCCAGCTATAGAACGTGGCCCTCTTTGCGATGAAACCGCGTCCCATCCTCCCGTACGATAATCTCCCACCGATGATCGTCTAAGCCAGTGACTAACCAGAAAGTAAGCATCAGACCCCTTGCTACGCCCCATAAATAGGTTGCCGCGAAAAAGGCTTTGCGACCAACTCTGACGCTCGTCAAAACTGCTGCTGGCGGCTATTTGACGGGTTAGTATCGCTGCATTGACTGCAGCGAAGCGTTCGAAGTGCCCAGCACCCCTGCAGTGAAGGATGCCTGGCGTCTGTAATGCTGCCAGGTGGAAAGC